>VTLG01008911.1_pt1 | contig 20139 bp, 16 predicted proteins | sample 4694571 | NCBI WGS metagenome assembly VTLG01 (sample SAMN12604809, study PRJNA352737) | marine metagenome | biome: ENVO:00000447; feature: ENVO:00000209|ENVO:00000569|ENVO:01000036; material: ENVO:00002151; isolation source: viral sequences binned using virsorter ... | reverse complement strand
ATGCCTCTTGGTATTGCAGGGACTTTCAATTTTATGTTTGTCTTTCAGGCAGAGCACAATATCCTTATGCATCCGTTCCATATGCTCGGCGTTGCAGGGGTATTCGGTGGAGCTTTATTCGCTGCTATGCATGGAAGTCTCGTTACATCTTCACTCATTCGTGAAACAACTGGGCTTGATTCTCAGAACTATGGATACAAATTCGGCCAAGAAGAAGAGACGTATAACATCGTTGCGGCTCATGGCTACTTTGGGAGACTCATATTCCAATACGCTTCTTTTAATAATAGTAGGAGTTTACATTTCTTCCTGGCTACTTGGCCCGTCGCTTGCATATGGCTTACCTCTATGGGAATCTCCACTATGGCTTTTAATCTTAACGGCTTTAACTTCAATCAGTCAGTCGTTGACTCTAGCGGTAGAATCGTTCCCACTTGGGCAGATGTCCTGAACAGAGCAAACCTTGGAATGGAAGTTATGCACGAGCGTAATGCTCACAACTTCCCACTAGACTTAGCAGCTGCTGAGTCATCAACAGTCGCCTTAACGGCACCAACTATAGGATAATAATATGTGCTTAGGATCAAGGACTACACAGAGTCCAGCAGCTTCTAATACAAATTACTTTGGTACTTCTCCATGGATTGATACTCCTGGAGGTACTACGCCAGATATAACACCACCTGCTGTAACTACAACAGCAAAAGGTGGATCTACTGGATCAAGTAATTTGAAAATTGGAGGTGGTAAAAAATCAGCTCCGAAATCTTCTGGAAATAAATCCAGTGGATCTAGCGGAATCAAAGCTGGCGGTATAAATTATTAAGTGTAAGTCGTGGCGACCTGACAGTTCATCATCGCCGCCGTTCACTTCCCTTAACTTTTAATGACAGTAACAACAGAATATGGTAAGCAGAATATGTTTGCCAAAGAACCACCTATCGAAGTATTAACTATGAACGACAACGCTGAACTACAAAATGGCCGCTGGGCTATGATCGGAATCTTTGCAGCTTTAGGCACCTATGCCTTTACTGGTCAGATCATCCCAGGAATCTGGTAAATCAAAACATCACACCACGTCCGTTCATCCATATTCATGGACGCATGAAACCAAGGCATGGAACGGGGTCTTGGTACTAAGGAATTACAATGACTGTAAAACTAAAGTATCGTGGTGTAACTTACACTAAAACAATTAACGATTAATGAAAAAACTTGCTTTAGCCCTAGCGGCAACACTCGCTTCTACACCTGCAATGGCTGGTCCATATGTTAACGTAGAATCAAACGCTAACTACACTGGTTCTGATTATACATCAAGAGCTACTGACCTACACATAGGTTATGAGAATGAACTTGGCTCCCTTGCATACTATATCCAAGGCGGTAAAACAATTAATGCTGCTGATGGCGTTGATTCAGAGTCTAATTTCTCTGGCAAGCTTGGTGGCTCTGTCTCTGCTACAGATAAACTTGGCGTCTATGGTGAAGTATCTTTCGCACAAGTGGAAGACGCTGACAACACTTACGGCACCAAAATAGGAGCGAAGTATTCCTTCTAATGGGACAGCAATCACGTAACAATGGTGGGTTAGGTCAAGCACATCCAGTGCCCTACTCACCTGAACCTGAAAAAAAGAGTGAAGAAAAAGAAGACGACTTCCCACAAAGTCTGGAAGAAGCTCTCACAGGTTAATGAATTATGGATAGTGGTCTTCGGACTGCTATCCTTCTTCATACTTATAGAGGGATTACACCTAAATTACCACCGTACATCTTATGAGAACACAACTAATCAATGCAATCAAAGCTCACGCTAATGGAGAGATACAAAAACACCTAGCTAACGTTGAGGTTTACTTAACTAATCCTGCTGGTATTGGAGAACACTCTGATATAACAGAAGCTATAGGTATTGAACTTGATAAGGTAGCTCGTTACCATGATCAAATAGAAGTTCTTAATAAGTATGTACTTAACAAGTAAGTACTGCGGGTGCCAATGGATGACTACAGCCTTCCAAGCTAGTATACAGGAGTTCGATTCTCCTCACCCGCTTTGGCTTTTGGCCCCTACGGGGACACCCTTAAGCCGTCTAGACGGTGGGATAGACCACAACAAATGATCACAAAATTTTACGTGCGTAAGAAAGAAAACTATACACTTTTTAATTAATCATGGCACAACAGGCCACTACAGCCAATGCCAATGGTCCTATTTATGGAGGTGCCGATAACGGTGCTCTCACTAATGCGGGTACCGTTGATCAAAGGCGAGCCCTTTACCTGAAATTGTTCTCAGGTGAGATGTTCAAAGGTTTCCAGCATAACACAATTGCTAGAGATCTTGTAACAAGACGCACCTTAAAGAATGGACGCTCATTGCAGTTCATCTACACAGGTCGGACAAAGAGTGAGTTCCATATTCCAGGACAATCAATACTTGGTAACGATGAGAAGTCACCCCCAGTAGCACAGAAGACCATCGAATGCGATGACCTCTTAATCAGTTCAGCTTTCGTGTATGAACTTGATGAGACACTTGCACATTACGATTTGAGAGGCGAAATCTCACGTAAGATTGGTTACGCTCTAGCTGAAAACTATGACCGTAGAATCTTCAGAGCAATTACAAAGGCAGCTAGACAGCAAAGTCCAGTTACCATGAGTAACTTTGAAGAGCCAGGTGGTAGTATGCTTAAGGTTGGTGCAGATACAAGTACAGACAAGAAAGACGCTTATGATTCTACTAAGCTGGTAAATGCATTCTATGATGCTGCAGCTATTCTAGATGAGAAGGGTGTTTCTGGAGATGGACGTGTAGCTGTTCTAAACCCAAGACAATACTATGCACTTATACAGAACGTATCTTCTAATGGTTTAATCAACCGTGACGTACAAGGTACAGCTCTACAAGCTGGTAATGGCATCATTGAAATTGCAGGTATCCGTATCTTCAAGTCAATGAACATTCCATTCTTTGGTAAGTATGGTACATCTGCTGATCCTAACAGAACAGGATATGACTCTAAAGACAACTTCGGTGACTTTGTTGGAGCAACCATGGATGACATGGAGCAAGCTGCTAACGGAGGTACACCAGCTGGTGGACAGAAGTCTGTAAACAACTATGGTACAGCTACTAAGTTTGCTAACAGTTGTGGATTGATCTTCCAGAAGGAAGCCGCAGGGGTTGTGGAAGCCATTGGCCCACAAGTCCAGGTGACCAACGGAGACATATCAGTGGTCTACCAGGGAGATGTGATACTCGGACGTTTAGCAATGGGTGCCGACTTCCTAAACCCTGCATGTGCAGTTGAGTTGATTGCTGGTATTAACACAGCGTCCTCTAATGCTACAGGTTGGGATGGATCTGGTACTGAGAATACAGCTATCTCTAACGCTTCTTTCTCATAAACTAAATAATATAATTAACCAACATATCGGGGGGCTTCGGCTCCCCTTTTTTTTTATTCACAAATATTTATACCTATGGCTACTTCCACAATTGACACCGATACAGAACTATCCGCAGTGAACTCAATACTGGGTGCCATCGGTCAGTCTCCAGTTACCAGTTTAGGAAATGTTAGTACAACAACTACAACAAATTCAGCTGGAGTAACAACTGTAGTAAACTCATATGAGAATCCTGAAATTTCTTTCATTTATAACATTTTAACAGAAGTTAACAAGGACGTTCAAAATGAAGGTTGGCATTTCAACACAGAGCATCATGTAAAGACTACACCAGATGCTAATAAGCACATAACTCTACCATCTAATACCTTAAGGTTTAGTTTAAATAATGGTATAGCTGATAAAACTGTAGATTTAGTTGTAAGAAATGGTAGATTATATGATCTTGTACACCACACTGATGAATTTGCAGGTGATTTATATCTTGATGTTACAACATTATATGAATTTGAGGATTTGCCTAATGTATTCCAACGTTATATTACCTATAGATCAGCAGTAAGAGCAGCTGCACAACTTGTATCTAACCCTAGTTTAGTACAACTTCTAGGTCAAGATGAAGCTAAATCTAGAGCTGCATGTGTAGAGTATGAATGCGATCATGGTAATCCATCATTCTTCGGTACACCACACGATAGTTACTACCCATCCTACCAACCTTATAAATCACTAAGTAGAGTTTAATGGCAAGTGTTACACAAACGGTACCTACATATACAGGTGGTATATCTCAGCAGCCAGATGAGTTAAAGGTACCAGGTCAAGTTAACAAAGCTCAGAACGTCATACCTGATGTAACTCATGGTCTCATGAAGCGTCCAGGTGGGCGTTTAGTAGCTAGTTTATCTGACTCATCTGCATTTAATTTACCAAATGGATCAACGAATACAAACATTCAATATGACCCTGATACGCAAACAAACGGTAAATTTTTCAGTTATTATCGAGATGAAGATGAGCAATATTTGGGTCAAGTATCTAGAACAGGTGATGTCAGGATGTGGAAATGTACTGACGGTACACCAGTACCTGTTATCTATTCTCATAAATCATGGGTTACTGGCTTTGCATATTCAATAGGTGATCTGATATCAGCTAATGATAAAATATATAAAGCTACTACTGCAGGTACCTCAACAGGTAGTACAGCTCCATCACATGGATCAAGTACAGCTACAGTAGGTGGCAATACTTGGGAATATATTACAACTACAGCTGCTCAAGAAACTGCATTAAAATTATATCTAAATCATTATAATGACGATGATGTACAATCTTTAACATTAAATGATTATACATACTTAAATAATAGAGCTACGTTAAAGAGTGACGGTACAACCGATCACCCTAAAACAACAGTGGCAATGTCAGCAACAGTAGAACCTACTAGACCTGCTGAAGTATTTATAGATTTAAAAAAGATATCTTATGCAAGTCAATATGGATTAAACTTATGGGATAGCACACAAGGTGCTGTAGATTCAGTAAGTACTGCTACTAGAATTAAAGTTGAACGAGATGCTGATAGCTCTAATACTTGTGCAACAGATGGGAGTTTTCCAAGTTCAGGTACAACAATTGGTACAGGTAGTTATGTAAGTAGATGCGATAATGATGCTGGAAACAACCAAGATGCATACTGCCCTAACGTAGCTACTAGAATATTTGCAGTTAATTCTAATATGTCAGGTGATGCTGATGATGCTAATGGAGTTGCGCATACATACCAAGTTATACGTAGCGGTAGTGCTATAGGAACAAACGTTGCAGCTAACTTATACTTCCGTATTGCTACTATAGGACAATCAGTAGCACAAGGTGGTAGTACTGCTAACCCTGATTATCAGTGTAGATATACAACAACCCACGATTTGCTGTACGGTGGAGAAGGTTGGGAAACTGGAGATTACTTTGATATCTGGATGAAGAATGCTAGATACAGAGTAACTATAATGGATCATAGTGTGTCTCAAGTACAGGCTACTATGAACAATAATACAGGTTCAGGTTTAATCAGACCTATACCTACACCATTTGATAATGAAACTACGATTACTGCTGAAAGTATATTAGGTGATATACGAACTATTATTACCAGCTATACTAATGGTATTGAGGCAAATGAACTACAACAAATTGGTACAGGATTATATATAACTAATGGTAGCACATTCAATGCTAGTACTCCTAATAAGGACTTAATGAATGTCATAACAGATAGTGTTAACACAGTAGAGGATTTACCGCAAGAGTGTAAACATGGTTATGTTGTTAAAGTTAAGAATAGTGATAACGATGAAGACGATTACTATCTAAAATTCTTTGGTAAAAATAATCAGGATGGCCCTGGAGTATGGGAAGAATGCCCTGAGCCTGGCCGAAAGGTAGAGTTTGATAAAGAAACCATGCCTATCCAATTAGTACGCTTACAGGACGATTCAAGTGGTACTGTAACAGGTACAGCAAATGCAATCTATTTTAAAGTAGGTTATCCAGAATGGGATGATTGTTTAGTAGGTTCTTGGGATTCAACAACTCTAAGAGGTACAGTACCTGAGCCAAGTTTTGTCGGAAAAAAAATTTCCAGGATGGTGTTTTATCGAAATCGACTTTGCATGTTATCAGATGAAAATATCATCATGTCAGTACCAGGAAGTTTCTTTGACTTCTGGGCTAGAACAGCTATGGTCTTTTCTAATACTGACCCTATAGATATATCATGTAGTTCAACATATCCTGCAGTTATATATGACGCTGTACAAAACAATAGTGGACTAGTTTTATTTACACCAAATCAACAATTCCTATTAACAACAGACAGTGATATTTTAAACCCTACTACTGTTAAGATAAATGCCTTATCTACATATAATTATAACTTTAGAACTAACCCTATAAATTTAGGTACTACTATTGGTTTCTTAGATAACGCTGGTAAATATACTCGTTTCTTTGAAATGGTTAATGTTAGACGAGAAGGTGATCCACAACTAGTTGAACAGAGTAAAGTTGTTAATAAACTATTTGAGGATGATTTAAACTTAATATCTAACTCTCGAGAAAACGGGGTCATATTTTTCAGCGAAAAAAATCAGCCCCTTTTATACGGCTTCCGTTACTTTAATGACTCTGAGAAACGAATGCAGCAAGCATGGTTTACTTGGGAATTACAAGGAAACGTACAATATCATTGTGTCTTAGATGACTCTGTATATGCCGTAATAAGAGAGGGTAGCAAGGATGTACTACAAAGGTTTGATATACAAACTGAGTCTACTTCACGTACCGTTACCGATGATTTTGATACAGCTGCTACAGATGATGATATCACCTATAGAATACATTTAGATAATAGTACAGTTATAGCATCTGGTAGCTTATCATATTCTACAACTACTAAAAAAACTAGTTTTACCAAGCCAAATGGCTTTAATTCTAGTACAAAACAACTTGCTGTATATGTTCATAGTACAGGAAACGAAGTTGGTAGATATTCTACAGCTGCAGTTAACGGTAGTAACATAGAAGTTGACGGTGATTGGACTGGACAAGCCTTAGTTGTAGGTTATTTGTTTGATATGGAAGTAGAATTTCCTACTATACACATAACTAGACAACAAGGGGACTCATATAGGTCCGATACTAGAGGTTCTTTAGTACTACATAGGGTTAAATTAAGCCTTGGTGATGCTGGTTTATACGAAACATTACTAGAACGTCAAGGTAAAAACGACTATACAGAGGTATATGAGCCTGTATATGCTAACCTTTATAACGCTAACCAAGTCGCTATACAATCTGAATCAATAAGAACTATCCCAGTATATGATAGAAATACCAATACTGTATTAACACTTAAATCTACCCATCCATCCCCCGCTACTTTACAATCTATGACATGGGAGGGTGACTACACCTCTAAATACTACCAACGTGTCTAAATACATTCACCCAATTACAGTTAAGGCTGCTTTAGAAGTAGCCTCTAACTTACTTCCTGCTGATTATAGGGAGGTTACTGAAGGACATGGTGCTGATCCATTTAAATATTTACTACTTGAAGCTGCTAAGGCAGAATGTGTCTACTTCTCATCGCCTGGTGGCAGGACTGCTGGTATGGCTGGTGTAGAAGAAGATGGTAGGATATGGATGTTATGTACCGATGTTATCAAAAACCATCCCACTAAATTTGCAAGAGAAGCTAAACGCTATGTCGATAGCAGAGAAGAGAAGCTTCTATGGAATGTAGTGGATAAAAGAAATAAAGTCCACTTAAAACTTCTCAAATTTTTAGGCTTTAAATTCCTACGGGAAATTAATTTCGGTCCTAACCAATTGCCCTTTATCGAGTTTTGCCGTGTGCGCAGGAGCAGCCGCTGCTAGAGCAGCCAACGCAAACGCTAGAAGACAGTACAAATATGCATTGCAGAAGCGAGAGCGGAAGCATATGCAGAAGCTTAGTATTTATAATCAATCTAAGGTACAGTTTGAAAGAGCGTATTCAAATATTCACCAAGGTTTAAATGCCTCTTATAGTAGAGCACAAACCAAATTAAATCAAGTTAAAGACAAGACTTGGCGTGAAAACCAAGGAGCATTAATGAAGCTCATGCAAAATAGTAAGTTTGGTGACTTACTTGCATCTGGTAGATCAGGAAGATCTATTGGTAGAATGGGTGTATTAGAAGCTGGAGCTTTAGGTAGATTCTATGCTACAAAACAAAAGAATTTAACTAATGCTCGCTTTGCTTTTACTGAAGGTACTAAGTTATCTAGAAGAAGAGCTGCTAATGCTCAAGAAAAAGAGTTTGCTAAAGTAGCATTCAACCCATCTGAAGATGTTGCACCTCCAGTCCCTGTTATGCAGAACGTTGGTATGGCATTATTAGGAGATGCTATTGGTCTTGCTGGTACTGTAGCTGGCTTTTACAATCCTTGAGGTAAATTATGGCTAGTAAAAGTGAATACGATACCTTTGACTATCTCAAACCTGCAGATTATCTACCTAGTCTACAACAACGTTATAGTGAACAGAACCAAGGGTTCGAGGATGCTGAACAAGTAGCAAGAATGAATGATCGTCAGCGTGTTGCTAATGCTGAGATCATGGGTAGAGTTATTAATAATGCTGAAAAGTTTTCTAAGACAGCAGCAACAGTTTTTAAACAACAAAGAGATAAAGCTCAGAAAGCTTATAAGAATGAAGCTTTTATGCTTCAACAAAAGCTTGGAGCAAGTTTTGAAGATCGAGCTAAATGGGTTAAAGAAAGAGAAGCACTAGGTGAAGATACTTCACTTCTCGCTTACTACGCTGCTAAAGCTGAAGAAAATAGAGGACTTGATTTTGCTAATGAGTTAGATAATATAACTGGATGGAGAGCACAGATCCATGAAGAGACATTAGCCAAAAGATGGGTTAATAACTATCCTACTCATCTATGGGATCCAGATAATGGAATACTTTCAAAGGATGAGAATGGTGAACACAGATATAAATTAACTCTTGCAGGTGATGACGGTCAACCAGATAAAATTGTAACTTGGGAAACCGCAACGATTGCTGAAAAGTATCAACTTATTGAACACTACAATGTTCAGAAAGGTTTTGATGACATAAGTCATTTTCGTAAAGAATTTGCTACAGATGTTTTCTGGGATGGTTATCAACAAAAAATTGATGGTATAATACAAGGTGAAATACAGAAAGGTTTAGACTTACGTAAACAAGAAAGAAGAGAAACATTCAAACTCCAACTCGGAGTTAATGGTGAATATGGTAATGGACAATTTGCTAAGGCTATACATGAGTATGAGAAAACTGCTTTAGCTTATTATGAAGGAGATACCACAGCTTTACGACAGGACGTAGTAGCAATCGTTCAAGAAATGATTGCAAATGACGAGCTAGATCCTAATGAAGCTAGTTTAGAGAATTATCTATTTCATCATACTGGTAATAACAGACCTGAAAATCTAACAGTTTTTAAAGAGTATGAAGATTGGGGTACTATAATTAATGATGCTAGAGCAAAGAAGCACCAAAAGAGACAAGCTAAAATAAAAGGTTGGGATTTAGGTTATGTAGATACACTTAAAACTAAACTAGAAGAAGAGAATAGACTTATAAATGAAGCTACTCTTGTTGAAATTAAAGGTCACTATGATCAAGCTTATCTAGCAGAATTCGGGGAATTACCTACAGACTATCCTCCTGGCTTAAAAAATTTAATGACAATAGAAGATAGAGATGATAAAGATATAGAACAAATATTAGAAGGTAAAAAAGTTAGAGGAGAGAAGATAAACTATGAGGATTATTCCCAAATTTTCGATGATGCAACAAGAAAGAAATGGGCTGATTTCGCTAAGTCAGCAGCTGGTGAAGGTATACCTAGTGACGCTAAAAAGTATTACACAGCTGTTGTACCTTCAATGGTACAAGAACATCTAGGAGAATCTCTAGGTTACCATGACTTTAAAGATCCAGATCATCAGAGATTAAAGCTACGTGCTGAAGCTGCCTGGCCAGCAATTTATGGTGAACTAGTCGATGAATTCGATAAAAGTGTGAAGGGTTGGTCAACCAAATTACATAATGCTGTAGATGCAGAATTAGTAAGACGTATGAAACGGTGGTCACTAGAAACACCAGATGAAACCCCTAATACATTTAAACAGGAAGTTAATAGAGGTCTTGAATTCATAGCAACATCAGCGAAAAATGGTGAGCACTTAGTTGAGGCTCTTTCTGAAGGTATACTAAAAGGAAGTGAAAAGCATTATAAACGTTTAGAAGCTTATGCTGTAAACCCTGCTGGTAGTAAAATACCATATTATTATAAAGAGTTAGCTAAAAGTACAAATTTAACTGACTGGGATATTGCTAATATACAATACCAAGTAAATAATCCTGGTAAAGAATTACCAAAACCTAGTTACATACAACGTAGAGAGGGTAAACCTCCTATTGTTAATTATATGAATTTCAAATATTCAAACCAACAAAAAGCTAGAAGAGCTAAAATCATAGAAACTGGAGTAGATGTTAATGATGAAAGTCTAATAACTCCAGGACTAGTCGTACCAATAGGGGCAGTAGGATGACAGATAGTTACGCAAACGCTACAGTAGATTTAGATGCTTTAGCTGAACAACAAGAAGATGTTCAACAAACTATTCAAGATCAAGAACTTAGAGAAGGTGTCAATAAAATTGAATCTGATGCTCAACAAGCGTCTGATGCACAATTTGCAGCTGAACAAGATGACCCTAGAAACAAAGAAAAATGGGGTATGGGAGGAGTTGTTAAAGAACTTCAATCAGCTTTTCTTGGTGGTATTCAAGATACAGGATCCTCTATTGTAACAGCACCTGAAAGGGTATTGGATATGATAAACGGGGAGATGGAAAAAGAGAATGCCGAAGGTGGTTATGATACTGAGTGGGATGATTGGTTTACCAATGATAATAATCCTATTGAAACTAAAACTTGGTGGGGAGGACTTATAAGAAGTGCTACACACTTTGGTACTATGGCCGCTGCTATTGTACCTGCAGCTACATATGCTGGAGCTGGTGCTACGGCACTAGGAGCTGGTAGAGCTGTAACTGCTATTGGCGGTGTTCTTACTAACAATTGGATGAGAGCTGCTGCAGTTGGTGCTGCTACCGATTTAACTTCTAAGTACTCACAAGATGCTAACGGTCTTCAAATACTAAGAGATAGGTTTGGTTTTATAGATACACCATTAACCACAAATGATTGGGATCACCCTGCTGTTAAAACATTTAAAAATGTAGTAGAAGGTATGGGTATTGGTACTTTAACCGATGGCTTATTTATGGTCATGGGTAAAGGTGCTAGAAGAATCCTACCTGATGGTACTACAATTGATGCTACGGCTGAAGCTGCAGCTAAAAGTGCAGATAGAAATTCTAGTGTTACTGAACAAACCATCATTAAAGGTCAAAAAGAACTAATAGAAACCCCTAACGATTTCAGAGGACATAAAAACAAGCCAGTTGCTGATTCACAGCAGGGAGCCCCTACATCAACTGAAAATGTGATGGAGGTAAAACGTGCCCAAAAGAGAATTAGACAGGAATGGGGAGCCGAAGAAGGGTCTCCTGGGTCTGTTTCAACACCATCTAACCTTGAAGCTGCAGCTGCAACTCGTGGTTTAAGTGATCAAGCTTTAGATGATGTCTATAAAGCATTGAAAAGTGATGCAGCATATGCAGAAAACAGAGCTTTATTAGAAGCTGGTGGTACAACTTTAAGAGAACAGTCTGGAGATGCTATCGAAGCGTTCCATAGAACTGGTTTAGGTAGAGAAGCGATGGATAAAACTCCTGATCAATACCTAGCAGAGTACTATCAGAACGCTATGCCTCATTTTGAGGGTATGCCAGAGGAAATGTTAGAGTTTACTACTAAATATATTGAAGCTGCTGACCTTTTAACTGGCTCATTACTACGTGAAATACGTGATATGGGTATAGTTGGTAGGGAAATTGCTGATATTGCTGACCTTGGTGACGTGGATGCACCTGCTAAAGCCTTATATGACAAGCTGATTACTACGGTATCAGAGGTTAATAGGTCTAAACTACTCCAATCTCCTGAATTTAGGGCTATTGGAATGGAGAATGCAGCTAATCCAGCGGTAGCTAGACGACTTCAGAAAGAATATGTAGACCAAAACATGAGTGTTAGGGTAGGTGAATCAATAGATGCCTTTAGATTAGCCTTTAAAGTAGCTGGTGAAGACGCTAGTGATGATCTATTTAAAGGTATATTTGAAGTAGTCTCTATGAACAAAGAGATACACAACCTAACTGACTTTGATAACTGGGTAAGAAAGAAATTAAAAGGTGGTGACTTTAATGGTGAACCGAAGACTGGTGCATTATTAAATGAACTACATAGAGTGATGATTAACAGTGTTCTTAGTGGACCTAAAACCCCAGTAAGAGCTATCATGGGTACATCTACAGCAACCTTCTTAAGACCTTTAGCTACGGCAATTGGTGCTGGTGTAAGGTTACCATTTACAGGTGATGTAGCTACATTAAGAGCTTCTTTAGCATCAGTTAATGCTATGAGAGAATCCATACCAGAAGCATTTGAAATATTTAAAACTAGATTAAATGCATATTGGGCAGGTGATGTAGCAACAGTTAAGTCACGCTTTATGGAATATAGTAAAGGTGATCAACAATGGGCTGTATATGGTGATTGGGCTGAGAATAGTGGAAGAGCTACAAAGATGGATCAAGCTGTATATAGAACAGCTAACATAGCTAGACAGTTGAATGATAATAAGTACTTAACTTATTCTACCAAAGTAATGGCTGCAACTGACGATACTTTTGGTTATATTTTAGCCCGAGCAAAAGCTAAAGAAAGAGCAGTACGTGAAGCTTTAGAAACACATACATCTGGAAAATGGATGGATATTGAACCTAAAGTACTACGGGATGCTGAAAACAGATTCATGGGTCAAATCATGGATGCTGACGGTAATATCACAGATGATGCAGTAATGTTTGCAAAACAAGAAGCTACATTAACTAATGATCTTACAGGATTTGCTAAGGGATTAAACACGGTATTTGAACAAACACCATGGGCTAGACCTTTTTTCTTATTCGCAAGGACGGGAGTTAACGGTTTAGCATTGACAGCTAAACATACACCAGGATTAAACTTTCTCGTTAAAGAGTTTAATGATATTGCTCATGCAACTGCAGACAATCTAACTGATGTACATAGATATGGTATTAACAATGTTGAAGAACTGATGAATGCTAAAGCCTTACAACAAGGTCGATTAGCTATTGGTAGTGCTGTTATATCTATGGCTGGTATGCACTTCCTAAATGGTGGTCTTACAGGTAATGGTCCAACAGATAGACAGAAACGTCAAGTTTGGATGGATGCTAAGTATATACCAAGAAGTATTAATATTGGTGGTGTCTGGGTAAGTTATGATTCATTTGAACCATTTAGTCAGATATTAGCAGCTATTGCTGATGTTGGTGATCATATGGATTTAATGGGTGAAGAATGGACAGAGGATCAATTTTTAAAAATATCAATGGTAGTTGCACAAGCTGCTACAAGTAAATCATATTTAACTGCTTTACAGTCATTTGTTGATTTATTCTCTGGTAAACCTGGACAACAAAATAGAATGATTGCATCTCTTTTAAATAACCAAGTACCACTAGCGGGTCTACGGAACGAAGTTGGTAAGTTATTTACACCCCACATGAAAGAATTAAATTCAGGGTGGCAAGATGCAATAAGGAATAGAAACTTAATCAGTGAAAAAGTAGCTGGTGGAGGTGCATTACCTATTAAGTATGATTTACTTAACGGTCAACCTGTACGTGACCACGACTTTGTAACTAGAATGTTTAATTCAATTAGTCCTGTACAATTGAATCTAGATCAAAGCCCTGGTAGAAAGTTATTGTTTGAGAGTGGATACGATCTAAGAATGTCAACGTACTACGGTCCTGACGGAACAGATTTATCCGATCAACCTGCATTAAGATCGATGTTCCAGAAATATATTGGGGATCAAAATTTAGAATTAGAATTAAATAAAATGGCTAAAGATCCTTCAATACTTGAATCCATGGCAATAATGAATAGAGATAGAGAAAGCGGTAATAGAGGTATAGATGCAAGAAAAGCTTATAGACATAATATCATGATTGATAGATTGTTTAAACAAGCACGGAAAAAAGCTTGGGGAATGATGAAACAGGATCCAAGAGTACAACAGATGATAGAAGAAGAAAAACAGAGAAAATCAGTAATTTACCAAAGAAAAAAAGAAACATCTGCCCTACTACAAATGAATAGATAACCACCCATACAAAATTAATAACAAAAATAATGACCGCAACCTATGATGATTATACAGGGAATAATAGTAATAAAAACTTTACTTATAATTTCCCTGCTTTATTAAGTACAGACATTAAAGTTTCTGTAGACGGCGTTACTCAAACAAGTGGTTATACTGTAAACACAGCTAATACTAGAGTAGAATTTACTACAGCACCTGCTCAAGATGCTAAGGTAAGAGTTTATAGAGATACAGCTGTAGGTAAAACATCGGGTGATGAAGATCCTAAAGCTGTATTTGCTGCAGGTAGTTCTGTAAGAGCTGCTGACTTAAATAATAACTTTGAACAGTTATTGTTTGCTGCACATGAACGCCAAGAACAATTAATTTTAGCTGAAGATATAGATACTGGTGCTGTAACAAGTGCTAAGATTTTAGATGGAACTATAGTAGATGCTGATATTAACGCTTCAGCACAAATAGCAGTTAATAAATTAGCTGATGGTTCTGCAAGACAAGTTTTACAGACAGCATCTAATGGGTCTGATGTAGAATGGACAAATAATGTTGATATTCCTGGTACATTAGATGTTACAAGTTCAGCAGTATTTGATAGTAATATTACTGTAGGATCTGGTGCATCTATATCAGGTAATACAACTGTTGGTGGTACTTTAGGTGTTACTGGTACTACTACAGCTGCTGCTATTAATGCAAGTGGAGCTGTAGGAGTAGATGGTAACTTCGATGTTAATACAAATAAATTTACTGTTGCATCTTCTACTGGTAATACAACTGTAGCAGGTACATTAGGTGTTACTGGTTTATCAACTTTAGCGTCAGTAGATATAAATGGCGGTGCCGTTGATGGTACAACTATTGGTGCATCATCAGCAGCTGCAGGAAGTTTTACCACTATTAATGCATCTGGTACAATAACAGGAAATATTACAGGAGAAGTAACTGGTAATGCTGCTACAGCAACGGATTTAGCTGCATCTGCTAAAGTAACGAACTCTGAACAAGTATCTCATTCAGTAAATGATACTACATATTTTACTACTTCTGCATCAGACGCAAGATATTATAATATAGGTACAACAGAAGAGATAGTTTCTGGTGAAACTTGGGTTGGTGATGATGCTAAAGTAGCTACTACTAAAGCTATAGATAACCGAATTGTTGATATACTTGATGATGTAGGTGGATTTATACCTTTAACAGATGAAGGAGAAATACCTCAATACCATCCAGAAAAGGAGAATGTTACTACATCTGATAGAGTTGGAACAATACTTTCTATTGGAACTTTAACTACTACCTATACACCATCTGGCGGTACTTGTACAATTCAAGCTAGTGATTTAACAAACCATTCAGTAAATGCAACTATTACTGATTGCGGTAGTACAGTATTATCTGCAGGATTTGGAGTTTTAGTAGAAACAAAAGCTCAGACAGATGCTCAATATGCCGCAGGTCCATCTTTTAAATTCCATAGATTAGTTCCAAAAGCTACAGAAGTAACTACGGTTGCTGGTAAGGCAACTGAAATAACAACTTGCCATACTAATATAACTAATATTAATGCTGTAGCTGCTGATATATCAGATATCACTGCAGTAGCAGCAGATGCTACAGATATTGGAGTGGTAGCTGGTAAGGCAACAGAGATAGGCCGTCTTGGTACAGCTGATGCTGTAGCCGATATGAATACACTTGGTACAGCAGCGATTGTCGAAGACATGAACTTGTTAGGTACTACTGCCTGTGTTGCTGATATGGCGTTGCTAGGTGATTCTGCAGTTATAGCTGACATGGCTACTATTGCTGATACTAGTAATCTGATATCTAATATAGGAACTGTTGCAGGTATACAAGCTAATGTAACTACAGTTGCAGGTAATAGTGCTAATGTAACAACAGTAGCTACTAATATGGGTACTGTTAATGACTTTAGTGCAAGGTATAGAGCAGCTACAAATAATGCTGGAGAATATTCATCAAATAATGATGCAGGTGATTTATACTTTAATACTGATATCAATGCTCTTAAAGTTTGGACTGGTAGTGCTTGGGTAGCTGGTGTTACACAGACTGGAGATTACGCAGTTACAACAGGAGATACATTTACAGGTAATTTAAAACTTAATGATAGTGTTGAGTTAAGAGTTGGAACTGGAGATGACTTAAAGATTTATCATACAGGTGCTGACGGAAACTATTCATACATAACAGATAGTTCAGGAAGGGTCTATCTAAAGTCAGATCGTTTTTATGGTCAAGCAGCAGATGGAGTAAATCAATTTTATTGGGAAGCAGATTCAAGCACAAATCTATATTTTGATGGAGCTTTAAAGCTTGAGACTTTCGCCGATGGTGTGAAAGTAAAGGATACAGGAAATAATACATCTGAAATAGAACTTACCACAGCTCAAGGAGATGGTGGTTCAGTCTATGCTTATACAGCTGACTCCCCTTCTGGCTCATTAGGATTTAAAACAAGTGCTGGTGAATGGGCTGTAAGGACTTTAAATAACGGGTCTGTTGAACTTTACCATGATGCAGCTAAAGTTTTATACACAACAACAGCAGGAGCAATAGTTAAACGACCTTCAGGTGGTGAAACACAGTTCCAGATTACTGGATGTGAAGGTAATGATGCTGAATTAAGACTTGTAGCTGACGATGGGGATGATAATAACGATTATTGGAGAATACTTGCAGATGCTTCTGATCCTGATTTATGGATTCAGAATTACGGAAGTGGTAATTGGGAAACAAATATTAATTGTACTGTTGACGGTAAGGTAGCCCTTTATTACGACAACAGTAAGAAGCTTGAGACAACTAGTTCTGGTGTAACTCTTACTGGTGATGTATTCTTCGATAATGCTACTAACGCTGGTAACGATATTACATGGGATATGTCAGATAACTTGCTTGAGTTTACTGATGATACAGGAGTTTCGTTTGGAGATGGAAAAGATCTACAAATCTACCATAATGGATCTCACTCTTATATTACAAATAGCACAGGTGATCTTTATTTAAAAACTGCTGCTAGTAGTGCAGTATCTATCTTAGATAATAATGACGATACTCTTTTCAGAGCAGTTGATGACGGAGCCGTAGAACTCTATTACGACAACAGTAAGAAGCTTGAGACGGATTCAAATGGTGTAAATATTACTGGTCAGCTTGATTTAACAAGTAATTTAAGTATTTTAGATAATTCAATAATTACTATAGGAAATGGAGATGATTTAAAAATCTACCACAATGGATCTAACTCCTACTTGGATAATAATACTGGTCATATTTATATAAGAAATAACGTAAATGGAGATGTAGGTGGAAATATTTATATTGGAAAATCAGGTGAGCACGGTATAGCTGCTATCCATGACGGAGCCGTCGAACTCTATTACGACAACGTTAAGAAGTTTGAGACAACTAGTGCTGGTGTATCTTTTTCTGGCGATACATTCATGCCAGATAATGAGTCAGCTCATTACGGTACTGGTAATGATATGTACCTCTACCATGATGGATCTAATTCTTTTATTACAAATGTCACAGGTAAACTGTTCCTTAGAAGTAATACTGGGGTAGTATTGCAAGACGCTGGTGGTAATGAAAGTTTTGCAGAATTTAATGATAACGGAGCCGTAGAACTCTATTATGATGGTACTAAGAAGTTTGAGACTTATAGTGGAGGAACTAATATACCTGATGGAGCAGCTTATACAGCAGGAGATAGTAATGACGTTCAACTATATCATCACTCAGGGGCTAGTTATTTAACTAATAGCACTGGTAGCTTATATATAAGAAATGGCGGTGGTTCTACTATTTTAATACAACCATTAGATGGTGAAGATGCTATAAAAGCTTATGGTAATGGTAGAGTTGAGCTTGCTTACGACCACAGTAAGAAGCTTGAGACAACGAGTTCAGGAATTACTGTTACTGGAAGCATCAATGCTAGTGGTTTATCAAAAGCCAGTGGCAATATGTATATCAATAATAATGATACAACTAACGGTGTAATTACATTTGCGACAAATACAAATGATCGTTGGAAAATTGACTTCTCAGGTAATTTGCTACCTGCTGTTAATAATGATGTTAATATCGGAAGTTCCTCGTACCGAGTAGCAAACTTATATGTAAACGATATGCACTTTGCTAATAGTCCAGAGAATACAAACTCAGTTGATGGTACCTGGGGAGACTGGACATTACAAGAAGGAGAAGAGAATATCTTTATGTTAAATAATAGAACAGGTAAAAAGTACAAAATGGCACTACAGGAGGTGGTATAATGACAATTCATTTTGGAGATAGTACAAGTCAAACAACATCACCTTCAATTATTCAAGTCGTATACGCTAAGCTTGATACAGCTTTTAGCAGTACAACTCTAAATGGTGTTGACACAGGTTTAAGTGCAACGATAAATATTCAAAGTGCTTCAAATAAATTAGTGATTAGTTGTTCTGCATTATGGGCTACGGCTGGTAACTGGGCTTATATGTATTTATCAGATGGGAGCAATAATGTTATAGAACAACCTGGTGCAAGTGGTTCCAGAGGTAGATTTCACTGGGGTCCAACATATAATGGCGACTCAGGCTCTGATTTTAATTATCATTGCTTCAGAGATACTTTCCAATGTGTAACCACACCTGGAAGTACTGGTAACTATACAGTTAAATTAAGAGCTAATAATGACGATAGCACTGCAGCTAGATGCGTCCGCTTAAATCGAAATATCAATAATGATGATAGATATTTTGACCCTATCGGTATTTCTACTTTAACACTAATGGAGGTTGCAGCATGATGTATGACATATCAGCAGCGTTAACAGAATTAAGGCCAGGTGCAGAATGGACTTTAAGAGGTGAGACTTATGCTGGTCTTGAATGGAATGATTCAAAACAGACGAAACCTACTGAATCTGAAGTTAATGCAAAATGTGCAGAACTAAAAACAGCTTATGATAATAAAAAATATCAAAGAGATAGAGCAGCCGAATACCCTTCTGTGGTCGATCAGTTAGATGACATCTACCATAACGGTATAGATGGATGGAAGGCAACTATTAAAGCTACAAAAGATAAATATCCTAAAAGCTAAGAAGATAGATGAATAAAATATCCTAATTTTTCAGATAACCCTAAACCTTAATTAATTAAAACAATGGCAACAAAAACTTGGCAAGTCAACACCCTCCAGCGTGAACTAGCTGATGGGTATGTAAACAAAGTAATCTATCGTGTTAACGGTGCAGATGGTACTTATTCATTTAGAGCTACTGGTGAAGTAGATCTTCCAAAGCCTGATACTCTTGTACCTTATGCTGACCTTACAGAGTCACAAGTACTAGGTTGGGTTAAGGCAAAACTAGATGCAGATAAAGCTGGTACTGTAGCGGCTATTGAAGCGGCTGTAGAGAACGGTGTAAACGAACAGAAAACCCCAACAACAGGTGTCGGCAAACCTTGGTAGAATAAATCTACCTACACCCAATCTTCCTAAGCCCATAGACCTGCCTAGAATCGAGCTGAAGCCTCCTTCAGCACGTATACCATCATATCGCCCTATGGTGATCCCTCCAGCCGATCTAGAGGCTCCTGAAGAGGTTGAGTCTGAGACTAAGGAAACAACAGAACAACCTACTGCACCAAGTGTAAAGATACCTGTAATTGATATACAGATGCCTTTACCCACTGCAGAGGTTGTTACAACTGCTACATATGCTGCTGTTGCAGCTGTAGCCACTACAA
>VTLG01002709.1_pt1 | contig 20142 bp, 13 predicted proteins | sample 4694571 | NCBI WGS metagenome assembly VTLG01 (sample SAMN12604809, study PRJNA352737) | marine metagenome | biome: ENVO:00000447; feature: ENVO:00000209|ENVO:00000569|ENVO:01000036; material: ENVO:00002151; isolation source: viral sequences binned using virsorter ... | reverse complement strand
ATCGGAACCTTCCTAAAGGAATGGAGAAGCCTTTACACATCTAAGTCAGGTGAACGAGGAATCTTTTCTTCTGCAAACGCTAAGAAACATACCGAAAAGTTAGGAGATCGCAGGAAAGCTCTTGATGACTTTGGAACTAATCCATGCTCTGAGATCATACTACGATCTAAGGAATTTTGTAACCTTACCGAAGCAGTTGTAAGAGCCGATGATGGTTGGGAGGACATACAGAGAAAGATAAGGTTAGCATCTATTCTTGGCACTTGGCAAAGTACCTTAACTAACTTTAGATATATCTCAAACAAGTGGAAGATCAACTGTGAAGAAGAAAGATTACTTGGAGTTAGCCTTACAGGGATCATGGATAATGAGCTTACTAATGGACATGACTTAGTATCTCCTACGGAAATTGATGAGCTTTCAGAAAATCTTGAAACATTAAAAAACATTGCAGCTTTTGCAAATACAGAAACAGCAATTAATTTAAAAATTAATCCTAGTTCTGCTATTACTGCAATCAAACCTAGTGGAACTGTCAGTCAGTTAGTAGATTCAGCATCAGGAATTCACACTCGCCATAGTCCTTTCTATATAAGGACAGTACGAGGAGATAAAAAAGATCCCATTACTAAGTTGATGATTGATCAAGGAGTTCCAGTTGAAGATGACACAATTAAACCTGAGACAGGTGCAGTCTTTTCCTTTCCTATGGCATCCCCAACACACGCTTTATGTAGGAATGATCTCTCAGCAATAGACCAGTTAGTATTACATACTGTTTATTCTGAAGCATTTACTGAACATAAAGTATCTCAAACTATCTCAGTAAGAGAAGAAGAATGGTTAGAAGTAGGAGCATTTGTTTATAGAAACTTTGATGCTATTTCTGGAGTATCTTTTCTTCCTTACTCAGATCATGTCTATGCACAAGCACCCTACCAGGATTGCACAGAAAAAGAGTATAGAAAACTGAAAAAGAAAGTTCCGCATATTGATTGGAGCAAACTTTCTGACTATGAAAAGGATGATTATACTATAGCTTCCCAAGAGCTTTCCTGCTCAGGGGGAGCATGTGAAATTGTATAATAAATTCAGTTATTAATGTGTACTTCTTTGTTTTAGTATATACAAAACCAACACTCTAGAAGAAAGGGTACACATTTTAAGGAGATAAATGGTAGGAATTTATAATATTTCTGAGGATCTTTTAGATTGGCTAGAGGAAACTTTTCCTAATAAGTTACCTAATGATAAAGTCTGTACTATTGAAGAGATTAGATTTCTTCAAGGACAACAAGATGTAATTAATATTATTCAAGCTACTTATAAGGAGAGTATAGAAGATGTGTATGAATAGTGGAAGCACTCCTAGAGATGTTGAACCAGAAAAAATGGAAGCAAAAGCTGGTCAAGGTTTAACAACTCAAGATCCACGATTTGTAGCTAATAAAGCTCGTAAGAAAAAAATGAATTTAAGAATTAGAAGACCAACAGTATAAACCTTTTAAGAGGATAAATGTTAAAGATTGTTTCACAAAGAAAGATCAAAGAGAATTGGAAGAAGTATAGACCTTATCTTGAAATGGCTTTTGAGAGTTTAAGTAAGGAACATCAATTCACAGATGAAGAGAGGGAAAAGTTGTATAAAGGTGTATACGAAAGGTTAATGAATCCTTTCAGTAATACTATGCACCTTTGGATAGAAGGAGATGAGGATTATCTTGTACTTACACAACTTCAGACCTGTGAATTTACAGGAAGATCTACTTTAGTATTATACTCTTCCACTCGTACTAAAGATGTAGATAAAGACACAGTTTCAAAAAGATATTATGAAGCTTATAAAACTATTACAAAATTTGCCAGAGAAAATAAATGTGTAGGTATGTTTTGTATTAGTAATTTAGATTACTTTGCAGAGTTAGCAAAGGAAACCCAAGAATGGACTAATGTTGTTACTCGTTACCAGTTCTATTTCCCCTTAAATTAAAATGAAAATATATACAGAAATAAATTATAAGTGGCTAGATGGTCAACTAGTAAAAACAGATTCTAAATCCTTTGAATATGATGGAGAAGTTAGTCTTTGTAGTGGTATTGCTTCAGGTATTGCTTCAGGTGTCTCAGGTATAGGCACAGCAGCCACAGGAATAGCGAGTACAGCAACTGGAACTGCAAGTCAGGGAGCACAAGAGGTTTTGGGAGCAGTCACAGAACCTCTATCATCAGCAGGAGAAATAGCTACTGATGCTGTTGATGCCCTTGAAACCACTGTTGTAGATCCTATAACAAATGCAACAGATCAAATTACAGATGTTACTGCAGAAGGTCTTAGTACTGGAATGGAAGCAATCGGAGAAGAAGGAGGAAGAGTTGCACAAGGAGCTATGACAACCTTAGAACCTCTTAAAATAGGTGGAACCACAGAACATCTTTTAAATAAATTTCAGGATACTGTAGGTGGTGGACTTGATGGATTAACTACAACTTTGAATGATGGTTTATCTGCTCTTACTGGAGGAGGAGGAGGAGGACAAAATAAAGTAGATGTTGAAAAAATGAGCCGTAAAGGAAAGATAAAAAATAAAAGTGCCTCAAAACTAGCAGTAAATAAAAGTAAAGGTAGAGCTAGGAAATCATTAAGGATAGGTTAATGGAATATAATAAAAAGAAAAGAACAAAAACCGAAATTAATCCTGATGCTTATGAAGTTAAAGAAGGAGAAGTAAAAGCTCGTTACGATAGATACAAAGGAGAAAGAGAAGAATACTTACGAAGAGGAAGAGAAGCTTCTTTATTTACCATTCCAAGTCTCTTACCAGAACAGGATCACTCATCCACCTCAGAACTATTCACACCATTCCAATCTATAGGAGCAGAAGGAGTAAACAATTTAAGTTCTAAACTTTTACTTTCTTTGCTTCCACCTAACGCACCTTTCTTTCGTTTAGTTGTAGACAACGCAGAACTAGAAGCCCTCTTATCAGAGAAAAGATCCGAAGCTGAAGAAGGACTAGCAAAGATTGAACGCATGGTCATGCAGGAAATCGAAGTTAGAGGTCTACGAGTACCTATTTCAGAAGCCTTAAAACAACTTATAGTAGCTGGAAACGTACTGATTTATCTTCCACCAGAAGGACAGATAAGAGTTTTTCGATTAGATAGGTATGTTGTTAAGCGTGATTCTATGGGTAATCCTCTAGAGATCATTACAAAAGAATCCCTTTCTCCATTATCTCTTCCTGAACGTGCAAAAGAAGTTATAACAGATCCTGAATCCGAAAATCCTACAAAAGATCTAGACCTTTATACTTGTGTTAGATGGACAGGAAAGAACTGGAAGGTACACCAAGAGTTAGAAGGTCAGACAGTACCAGGATCAGAAGGAAGTTTCACAAAAAGCAAAACTCCTTTCATCGCTCTTAGATTCACTCACATGGATGGCGAAGATTATGGACGAGGATATGTAGAAGAATACTTAGGAGATCTAAAGTCTCTTGAGTCTCTTACTCAATCTATTGTGGAAGGTTCCGCAGCAGCCGCAAAAGTATTATTTCTGGTAAGACCTAATGGAACCACAAGAATCAAGACACTTGCAGAGTCTCCCAATGGTGCAATAGTTACAGGAGATGATAATGATGTATCTTCTCTTCAGCTTGGGAAGTCTCAGGACTTTAATATAGCACAGCAAACCATACAGATGCTTCAGACAAGACTCTCTAGAGTTTTCCTGATGAATAGCTCTATCCGAAGGGATGCAGAGAGAGTAACTGCAGAAGAAATTAGGATGGCAAGGCAGGAACTTGAGATAGCTTTAGGAGGAGTTTATGCAATTCTTTCTCAGGAGTTTCAGCTTCCATTAGTAGAAATCCTAATGCACAAAATGGGTAAGGAAAAGAAAATACCTAAGCTACCTAGTGATGGATTGAAACCTCTTATTGTTACAGGAGTAGAAGCTCTTGGTAGAGGAGAAGACCTTAATAAACTTGGACAGTTTCTACAGAGCCTAGCACCTCTTGGTGAACAGGCAATGGCAGAGTTAAATATCTCTGATTACATTAATAGACTTGCAGGATCACTTGGAATTGATACAGAAGGACTTATAAAGTCTGAAGAACAGAAACAGGTAGAACAACAGGCAGCAATGGAACAGCAACAAGCTATGCAGAATCAACAGATGATGGGTAGAATAGTTGAAAAAGCTACTCCAGAAATGATGAAAGGTGTGAACGATGGAATGTCTCAAGCACCACCACCTGAAATGAATAACTAATCTTATATAAGAGGAGAAAAATATGGCAGAATACCAACAAGTAAGTACGCATGAAGATGCTCCACCACCTCCCGAAGGTTCTAAAGAGCATGAGCAAGCAATGGTTCAACTCGCAGAAGAAGCTAATGCAGTAGAAAGAGATGATGCACAACCTTCTTGGCTCCCTGACAAGTTTAATAGCCCAGAAGATATGGCAAAAGCTTATCGTGAATTAGAACAAAAGTTATCATCTAATTCGGAGTCTGTAGCGAACAACGATGAGGGTACACCACCTCCGCAGACTCCAATTATTTCCGAAGAACAACAATCCCAAATAAATGAAGCTCAAAAAACCTTAGCAAATGCAGGGTTAGATTATAATAAATACGCAGTAGAGTATTCAGAGAAAGGAGGTCTATCTCCTGAGTCATATACAGAACTTCAAAGTAAAGGTATGTCTACTGAGATGGTTGACTCATGGATACAAGGTCAAGAAGCTATTTCTGATAAGCTTGCTGAGACTGCGTATGATTCTGTAGGTGGTGAAAAGAACTACCAAGAACTAGTAAAATGGGCAGGAGATAATCTACCTGAAAATGAAATAGATGCGTTTAACAGAGCGTTAGAGAGTTCTAATAAAGATGATAGCTTATTTGCGATTAAGTCTCTCAACGCTCAATATCAAATGGCAAACGGAAGTTCGCCAAACTTATTGCAGGGATCAACTGGCGGATCAAGTTCAGGAGGTTTCAGTTCATTAGCGCAAATGTCTGAAGCTATGAGAGATCCTAAATACCATACTGATCCTGCTTTTAGGGATGAAGTAACTAGGAAACTGGAGTCTTCTAACCTAATGTAATACGGAAGAACACAGACGAGAAAATTATTGCCCTCTGAGGAGGATAACTTTAATTGAGGAACGATGTAGTTATAGCCGTAACTAAATTCGTGCTAGGTAAAACTAGCTAAACTTAACCTTAATTAAAATTAAATATGTCAGCAACTAATTATACTGGTCACAGATCTGGTATGGTCAATGCTGCTAATAACTCTAGGGCGTTATTCCTAAAGTTATATGCTGGCGAAGTAATGACCGCATTTCAGACCAAGAATATAATGATGAACTATACGAGAACCCGAAATATTAAGAAGGGTAAATCGGCACAGTTTATCATGACAGGTAAACATCGTACTGCAGGATACCATACACCTGGAAATGAAATTATTCCAGCAGCAGGAGCCAAACACACAGAGAGACTTGTCACTATTGATGATCTCTTGATTGTGAATCAATTCATCCCTAATATTGATGAAGCGATGGCTCATTATGATATTCGTTCAGTTTATTCTTCAGAAGCCGCTTATGGATTAGCATACGCTGCTGATAAGAATATTCTCAGAATGGCAATTAAAGCTTCTTTAGCTACTGATAAAACAAAGGTAGCTGCTTTAGTTCAAGATAACGTAGCATGGGATGATGAAGATTTTTCAGCCAATGTAACATACGCAACTCTTGCTAACTCCTGTAAAGCCATGTATTTTATGGAAGGAGTTATTGAAGCAAAGCGTATTCTAGAAACTGCGGGTGCGCCTTTAGATGATTTGGTATGTGTCTGTGCAACAGATATTTACTATCACATCTTTAAATCTCAGACCAACTCTGAAACTACTGCTAACTTACATCTCTTTAATAAAGATGTAGGAGGAAGTGGCTCAGTTAAAGATGTAGACCTTCCAACGATTGCAGGAATTCCAGTAGTTAGAACTCCTCATCTTGGAACTGGTAATGCTTCTGGTTGGGCAACTAATCTCTGGACTATGAGTGGTTCAGGTGGTTCTCGTGCTGGTGCAGTTCCTGCTGCCGATGCACCATTAGGATCTGCTGAATCTAACAGGGCAACTGTTTACGATCTTCCTGCTGGAGCTGCTTATGGTGGTGAAGGTGAGAAAGTTCGTGCTATTATCATGAACAGAGATGCAGTAGCAACTGTGAAACTATTAGACCTTTCGGTTGAGACAGATTATATGGTCAATCGTCAAGGAACTATAATCGTTTCTAAGTATGCAATGGGTCACAACATACTACGACCAGCAATGGCTGTATCACTTGTTGCACCTGTAGCATAATAACCTCTTGTGGGATGCGGTTAATCCTCTTGCCGTGTCCCATTTTCGTAGAGGAGGAAAAAGTAGTTCTCCATCCTCCTCTACACCCTTCTTATAATCCTCCCAAATAATTTATATGGCTATATCACTTACATCCAAACTAGATGCTGTTAATTCAATGCTGATTGGTATTGGAGAAGCACCAGTAAACACAATGAATTCTGGTCTTCAAGAAGCTGAGATAGCTGCCCTTACTCTTGACACAGTTTCCAGAGAAGTTCAAACCGCAGGATGGGCATTTAATACTGATTTAAGATACACACTAAGTAGGAATTCAGCGAATCATATTAGTGTTCCTTCCAACTGTCTATATGTAGATACTGTAGCTCTAACAAGAGATTATGATACAGATATTGTTATGAGGAATCAGAAGCTTTATGACAGAACTAAGAATACATACGAATTTTCCGCAGATGTTGAAGTAGATATGATTGTACTTCTAGAGTTTGAAGAACTTCCTGAAGTTGCTAGACGATATATTACTCTCAGAGCAGGAAGAAAATTCCAAGAAAACATATTAGGCTCTGCAGAAATGACACAACTACAATTTAAAGATGAACAAGCAGCCTTAGTTGCGTTAAGAGAATCACAATCTCAGTCAGCCGATTTCAATATATTTGATAATTACGATACTTTCCGTGCATTAGATCGGAGTGTTAATGGCGGAGGAGCTACTTCCTTTATAAAATCTCAAAGAATCTTATACTCATAATGCCTTTAGTTTCTTCTTCTATTCCTAATTTAATAAATGGAATTTCTCAGCAACCTCCTGAGATTAGATTACCTTCTCAATGTGAGAGACAGGTAAATGGTTTTAGTACAGTTGCTAGAGGTTTAGAGAAAAGACCTGGAACTGAGCATAAGAGAAAGATTACAGATACATTAGTAGATGATACATTTGTTCATACTATTCGGAGAGATAGGAATGAAGAATATACAATGGTTCTTACTAGAGCTAGTGGAACAGCTTCTGGTACTGCAAAAACTTTAAAGATATATGATCAGGAAGGTACTTCTATTCCTGTAAAAACTGAGCCTGTGGCAAACGCTACTTTAACAGGCCCATCTAATCATGATCTTGAAACTGCTGATTTATTATACCTTGATACCTTAGCCACTTCAGGAGGAGTTAGAGACAACATAGTAGCCACTACTGTGGCAGATACCACCTTCCTTATTAATAAAACTAAAACTGTAACTGAAGCAGGATCAAATGGTGTAGTTTCAGGAGAAGGTACAACTAACTACCTTTCTTCTACTGGCTCTACACAAATTGCTGGAGCTTACACAGACGAAGGTTTGATATTTGTAAAGGCAGGAGATTATTCTAGTAAGTATGTAATAAAGATAGTAAAAGGGGGAACAGTCTACAGAGTAGGTCTTCAAACTCCTTCCTCAACTGTAGGACTAAACCAAACTCATATAGGTACTCCTACCATTGCTAAGTATTTAAAAGAAGGACAGGCCTCAGATGCTAATTATCCTAATACTGGTACAACAGATACTCAATGGGATAGTTTTTCAACTACAGGAACTGCTGCTTCAGGTTTCGGAGGTTGGAGATGTATAGCAGATAGAAATGAAAATGGAGAAACATCAGGTGCAGGAGATTATGTAGCTGGTTTAGATGCAATAGCTGCTGTAGATTCTGACTTCTCTATTTCTATGGATGATGCTTCAGGAAGTGTAATATCAATAAAATGTAAAGCTACATTTTCAATAGAAGTTCAAGACTCCAAAGGTGGAGCAGCTTTAGTAGGAATAAAAGATGAGGTAACTTCTTTTTCAGGATTACCAGGAAAAAATGTTCCTGTAGGTTACATAGTCAAGGTAGTAGGTAACGCAGGAGGATCTCAAGATGATTTCTTTGTGAAGTACGAAGAAGATGATGAAGGTGTGGGTGTATGGAAAGAAACTCTAGGCCGTAATATAAAGACAGGCTTTGATGTTACTACAATGCCACATAGATTAATAAGACTATATGACACTCAAACTACTCCTAATAAGTATTTTTTATTTGAAGCAGTAAAAGAAACTACTGCTGCTCATGGTGCGCCAGCTAGGTTTGGCTGGTCCTCTAGGAAAGCAGGAGATGATACCTCTAATTCCTTTCCATCCTTTACAGGAGGTAAGATTAATGATATTACCTTCCACCAGAATAGATTCGGAATCCTAAGTGATGAGAACATAATCTTTTCAGAAGCAGGAAACTACTATAATTTCTTTCCTATTTCTGTGATGACTGCTCTTGATGGTAATCCCATTGACATCTCAGTATCCAATAACCAAGTCTCAATCCTCACACACGCTGCAGCCTTTAACAAAAGCTTATTACTCTTTTCAGACTTTCAACAATTCAGTTTAAGTAGTGAAGGAGAAGGATTTACTCCTAGCTCAGTTTCTGTAGATGTTGTGACTCAGTTTGAAAGTACCTCCCAAGCTGCACCAGTATCTTCTGGTAAGTTTGTTTACTTTCCTTTTGAACGTGGTGAGTACTCAGGAGTAAGAGAGTACTTTGTGGATATGGGAACTGCAGATGCTAACGATGCAACAGATATTACAGCACATGTACCTCAATATATAAAAGGTAATATTACTAAACTGGTTGTTAGTTCTAACGATCAAATGGTAGCAGTCCTGAGTGATGACGATAAGAAAAGGATTTATGTATATAAGAACTTCTGGCAAGGTCAGGAGAAGCTCCAGAACTCTTGGAGCCATTGGGAGTTTGATGGAGATATTCTGAACTGTGCGTTCTTAGGATCAACTATGAAGCTTCTTGTAAAAAGAGTTAAGTCTGATGGTAGTGCAGATGGACTTTATCTGGAAGATATAAATCTTAGTTTAGATTCTGCAGAAGCAGTTATGGAAGATGAGACAGCAGTACTTTTGGATAGGAGAGTAAAACTTACACACAACCAAACTGTAGCTTCTAATCTACCTTATTTTGCTAATATTCCTAGTAACATGGTATATGTTACAGACAATGCGAGAAAGCTCAGTACAATAGCAGAAGTTAATGAATACTTAGCAAATGGAAGAACCTTAGCTGATGGAACAAGTCTAGCCACATCTAAAATTGCTGTATACGCAGGAATTCCATTTAACTTTGAATACGAGTTCTCTAGGTTTATCCACAAAGAGAATGAACTACCAGCCCAAACAGCAAAGCTACAGATTAGAAACATTAACTTACTCTACAGTAGGACAGGATTCTTTAACTTAAAGATTAATGTAGATCCTGGGACTATACTGATTGGTGATGGTAACAACGGAACAACCTCTATAACTCCTCGTAAAAACTACGAAAAGACATTTAGTGGAATGATAACCAATACATCATCTTTTGGACAATATAAGCTACTCTCAGGAACCTTTAAAGGAGGTGTAATGTCTAAGGCAGCAAACTGTAATATAGTTATAGAAAATAATGAGTATCTTCCTTGTTCATTTCAATCCGCAGAATGGGAAGGATTCTTACATCAAAGGTCTAGAAGAGTCTAACGTATATGTTTTATAGAAACTATACAAAACCTTTTGAACCTCATTATATTGATCTCTTAGCAGACGATATGTGTCAGGCAGATATAAATGAAGTGTTTGCCAGTAACGGAGTTGATCCAAAAACTGCAGTAACACAGTCGATATTAAATAGCGATAGTTTAGTCTGTTACTTTGATAAGGATCACCTTCTTGGAATAGGAGGAGTAGGACTAAATTCAAATGGTTCTGGAAGTCCTTGGTTACTTAGTACCAACTATCTAAGGGATTGGAAACGTAGGAACCTCAGAACTTTTCTGAAGTGTTCAAGATCTTGGATAAAGGAAATGAATGAGACATATCCACATCTAGAGAATTATGTGGATCAGAGGAATACAGAGTCTCAAACTTGGTTGAAACATTTGGGATTTCATTTCCCAAATACTGTCAGATATTACGGATATTTAAAAATACCTTTTATTAAATTTATAAAATATAACGATTAAGGAAGATATATGATGGACCCATTTACCGCTATGATGATCATGAAGGGTGCTTCCACAGTCATGGGTCACATGGGACAGAAAGCTGCGGCTGCTGCTCAAAATGCTGCTATTTATAGGCAGAAATTAGCAATTAAAAAGAGATTAAATCTTCAATATGCACAGGCTAGACAAGCATTTGCGGATACCGATATTATGCGTAGGCGTAATTTGGACATCAAAGCTGATGCTGGTGTGTCAGTTGCTTTAGAAAAGATGAAAGTTGCTTCAGCAATAAAAGCTTCAGGATTAGCACAAGGACAGAGTACAGATGGATTACTCCGTCAAGCTCAGAATAGTGTTTTAAAAGGTCATAATAAATTTCTAAAGGATATGGAAATGAAAGCTTCTCAACTAGATTATAGAGATCGTGATATACAACAAGGAATGGATATGGCCTTCTTAGATGCAAAAGCTCAGATAAGTGGAATGAGTTATCAGAAAGGACCTGGAATGATGGGACTTGCTATGGGATTGGGACAAGCTTATATGGATTCCAAATCTTTTGATGCAAAAATGGATGGTGAGTGGAGTTAGATATGGCAGAATATTCAACAGCAAGTTTCGACACAGGAAGATATGATAAAAGTGCTGCAGTTCCTCAGTTAGAACGTAGACAAGCAGATCTAAGCTATTCTAATGAACTCATGACCTTTGCTAAGGGATTAGAAGGTATGGGACAGTCTATGGGGAATATGGCTATTGCTCAGAAGAATCAGGCAGCTAGAGCAGAAGCTAAGAAAAAAGCTGATGAAGCTTTTGCTAGACAGGAAAAAACAAGAAAAGAAAATGAAGCAAGGGTAGAAGCAGAAAGAATATATACTCAGACAGGAGGTGGAAAATCTTGGCAGGAATTATCAGAAGAAGAAAAAGCTAATTTATCACAAGCACCTGATGTAAATGAAATTCAGAATAAAGGTAAAGCTCAGGAAAAGCAAAAATATCTAACTAAAGAACAGTCCCAAGATGAGTTCCTAAAAAATGCTTATCAACAAAAAAGAACAGAAGGAGTTCTTAAAAAACAACAAGCAGATTGGGATGCAGTAGCTCCAAATTTAGTTGATAAAGTATATGATGAATGGGAGTTACAAAGAGGAGATAAAGATCCTGAAACTGGGCAACACATAGGAGAAACTGATTTTACTAAGTATGCCACAGCAAAATTAGAGTTATATAAATTAGAAAGAGCACAAGAACATTTTGTAGGTCTTCCACAATTAGGAGAAGCTTTAAAGAAAGTACCTTTGAATGATAATAAATATCTTTCTATGGTTGCTCTAAGAAAACAAGGACATGTTGATGAATTACAACAAAGGAATATTCAATCAGGAATAGATACCTTTTTGAATGGAGATAGTCCTCTTACTGATCTTGGAAAGCCTGAATCCATTGATAAACTAATTGAGCATATTTCTGTATTGAGTCCAGAAGGAAGTAACATCAAAGGAGCAGATGGAAAAGTTCTAAGAATTCATGATAGAAATGCAGTTCAACTACAATTAATAGATGATATTAATAGTAAATTACTTAATGCTGAATCTTCTGATGATCCTGTATTTAAACTGATAGATTCTTTTACTGGTACAAATGCAAAAGCTGGAAGACTGATGTATGAGAGAAAAGTTGTAGGTCCTGCTTGGTTTAAAGCTGTTGGTGCTGCAATGAAGAAAAAATCTGCTTTATTAAAACAGGAAAAGAAAGCTACAGAATCTTATAATAAAAACTTAGTAACTAAAGCAAAAGAAAATTCTAATAGAGTTTTAATAAATTCTGGAGCTGCTTTAGATTATCATACTATTTCTCATCAACGTGAAGGTGAAGGTGTTAAGATTCAGACTGATGAGCATGGAAAAACAACAACAACAGGAAGTCCAACTAAAATACAGGCATTACTTACCGCAAGAGCTAATCTTGAATCTAATCAAGAATTTTTTGCTACAGGAAAGATGAGTAAGGAATATAATGAGATGCGTAGTAACCTAACAAAAGCTATAAATGAATTAGATCCTCATCATACAGAATTCGATATTTCTAAAAGTGCAATAGGCACTAGAATGAAAAAAGAATTTATTTCTGACATTTCTGAATATAATGTAGATCAATTACAAAAAGAAAGAACTAAGATTAACCAAGATACTAATGCTCATCCTGCAGTTGTAGTAATGAAACATGCAGCGATTAAAGCAAGGTTTGATGAATTAGATCAGGATAGAGAAATAGTAAAAGATCAGCAAGCTATAACAAAATCTGACCAAACAATTCAACAAAATAAAAATAAAAAAACAAGTAGCACAAAAACTCGTGAATATAGATCACAAATAAGAGATGATAAAGGACAAATTCTTTCTTCAAAAGATTTATTAAATAAACTAGCTACTATAAAAGCTGATGGAGAAATTGTTGATGAACATGCTAATACACTAACTACTGAATTTAATACGTTAATAGCTGCTCAACAGAAAAAAGAACATATTCAAAATGATACAAAAGTACATACAAAACTTTTTAAAGACTTAACAGCTAAAGGTACTGGAGGTGAGTTAAAAACAGCTAGTCAATGGCAAGCCTTAGAAAACAAAGTAACTTCCCATAAGTGGATAGAAGGTAGTCCTCAAAAAACTCAGTTATTAAATCTAATTTCAGCAGGAAAAAATAAAACTGGAGATTTTGATAGACTTAAAGCTGATTTAATAAAAGAAAATGAATATAGAACTAGATTATCTGAAAAGCTTAAACCTGTAGAGAAATCTTTAACTGATATAGTGGGATTGGTTTCACTTCCAGAAGGTGCTGAAGGAAAAATAACTGTAGATCAAGCCTTAACGAACCTAGAAGATGCACAAAAGGATTTTGAAACCAAATTTGAAACGATAATAAAAGAGGGTGGAACACTAGGTATTAATATTGATCATTCTGAAAGATTCCAAGATACTTACGCATCCATACTCGCACAACGCACAGAAAAAGAAATATCCGATGATAAAAAAAGATTGGTAAAAGAGTATGAAAAAGTTGAAGAATCAAGAGAAAAATTTAAAACAGAAGGATTAAATACTATTAGAGAAATAACAGAAAATCCACTTCAAGATTCAGATGGGAATCCTCGTACTGCTGCTGAAGCAGTTCAAGACATTATAGATATTTTCGGAGAGGCTACACATGAAAAAAGAACTGTAGATGGAGTAGAATTAGAACCTACAAATGTATTTAATGCAGTAGAACAAGATAATTATCTGAGAAAACTTCAAGTCAGTATAAAAGAAAAAACTGATCCTTCCAAAAGAGTCTCTAAAGCTGGAATTATTACTAGATCTTATACTCTTCAACAAAAAGCTGGTGCTCTTTCAGGAGATCCTAGAACAAAAATTCTTGAAGAAAATATAAATCTTATTGAAACAGAGTATTTAAAAGGAAATCTCAGTACTGGTGATTTCAATAAGGAAAGAGGTATAATTAAAGAACTTCTAAGATTTGGAGAAGTTAAAACAAAACCTGCATTTGCAGCAGGAGAGAATCATATCAGGTCTATATTTGCAGGACATTTAACTAAGTTCACTAACAATAAAATGTTTCTTCCTGTTAATGAAGATGGAAAATTATATGATACTTTATCTCAAGGTTTTAATCAGGAATTTGCTAGTATAGCTGAATCATTAAAAAATGCTAAACCACAAGAACAATTAGCAAAAGCTTATGAAATAGCTCAAAAATATACTAAATATTATCCAGATGATAACCATCCATTAGGTCCTAAGGTTAATGAAAGAATTAGACGATATTCTATGGATACTCTATCATTAATGGAGCTTTGGAAAGCTGATAAAAAACGAAAAACAGAAGAAGAAGTTAAAAACAGACTTTCAGGAAAAACTAATCCTAAACCTAAAGCTAAAAAATCATCTGACGTATCTGAAGAAGGACAAGAATCTGAAATTTTTAAAGCTCTTGAAAATGATACAACAAGTTATATCATCACTCCTTCAACTGGTGCAATATCAGTAGTAAGCTCAGGATTGAATGAAAATCCTCAAGGATGGGCAAGTATAACTTGGGATGCAATTAAAGGTATAGGAGATGATACAGATGAAGAATATATTACTATATCTACACCATCTTATGCTACTTCAACATTATAAAGGTTACTCATGAGTGAAGAAATGGAAGAAATTCTTCCTGAAGAAGAAGAAGAAAATACAGAGGTACTAATTGAAGATCCTGTAGTAGCTGAGGAGACTTCTCAACCATCCTTAACTCCTCAACAAGATGTATTAGAAAATCTTCCTGAGAATGTTTATAATGAACAACAGTTTCAACAAGAAGTAGGAGAACAAGTAGAAGATAAATTTTATCAGGCATCTCTGGAATCAAGAGGATATGATTCTGAAGAAAGATCAGCTAAAGATAAAGAACAAGATCTTCTAAATCTTATGTTTAAAATCTCTGAACATCCTAATGGAGCACATCACGCAACAAATCTCATTAATAATTTTTATAAAGAACAAGGAGATTTTAGGGATGGAGGAGTATTTGAAGATGTGGATGTTGCCAATCTCTTAAATCCTTTGAAAGAAGTATTTCCAGATATTTATGCTATTCCTGATTCTATTGGTGGAGAAGATCCTCGTCCTGTAAGTCCAGTTGCTGATACATTCAAAGAATTCTTAGGAAGAGAGTGGAACAAACGAGAACGTCCTGTTGAAACTTTTGCAATGGATGCTGTGAGTGCTACAGGTCAGACTTTTAAAGAGATCTTTATAGATGCTCCTTATATGTTAGGAAAAGGTCTTGTTGATAGTGTAGCTAAAATTACAGATTTAGGAGTCTGGATGACAGACCAAGCCTCAATGGGAACTCTTCTTTCTCCAAGTATAAAAGTTACAAAAGATTTAGATAATGCTTTTTATGAAGCTAGTAATTACTATTTACCTCCTGCAGATAAACCTCAAACAATCTTAGGACAATTAGCATTATCAGGAGGAGAATTTGGTCTGGCATACGCTACAGGAAAAGCTATTTATAGTTCTGTAGCTGTACCTATTAAGTCTTTATATCCAAGAATAGCAGCAATGTTAGAGACTCCTGGTGGAGGAATGGCTGCTAAGGAAGTTTTAGGAGGAACAGCTATAACTACACCACAGGAAAGATTAGCAACTGCTCTTCAAATGATGGGTGTAAAATCAGATATGGTAGATGAAATAGCTGGTAGTCCTGATGATAATATATTTGAAGAACGCTTTAAATCCTTTGTAGACTCAGTATATACAGGAGTTGGATTATCAACAATTGCTCCTCTAGTCATGCTTACAGGAAAAGGAGCTTGGCATGCTTCTAGACCAGCAGTAAAAGGTTCTAAAGAAAAAGCTCAAAAAGCCTTAGCATACGGAGCAACATATTTTGATCGTATCTTTAGGAATTTTCCTGTAGAAGAAGCTATGAGATTAGATCTTGGTGGACCACAACCAATCAAGACTAAAGAGCTTCTAAGAATTCAGAATATTGCTAAAGAACAAATAGAGAAAGCTTCTGTTAAAGAAGGAAGAAAAAATATATTAGCAAAAGGTGGTAAGGCAGTAGGAGTTAAAGTCCGTGAGAAGAATGCAGTTAAAGAGATGCTTGAATCTCAAGGGCTTAAAATGGAGGATGATATATTACAACCAGTTATTAAACATGAGGATATTGAATCTTTCCTGATTAAAAAGAAAAGTACAAAAAGAGAATGGTCAGATAGTATTAATAAAGTTATGAAGGGGATTGAGGATGGAGTAAGTTATGATGAAATTATGGCTGGTAAGAGTGATTACTTTCCTTCACTTTATAATTTAAAAAATATTTCTGGTGAAAATAGGAAACAATCCATAGCTGAACTAGGAGAAGTATTTAATAAACATTATGCAAATGCAATAAAATCTCATCCTGAAACTGTGATGGATGCTGCAAAGATTCGTGGTGATTTAGAGCATTTATTAGGAGGTGAGGAGAATGCTATTAAATATCTTCAAGAATATGCACAGGGATCAGATACTCTTCCAGGATACATGTTGGCTTTACGACAATATCTTATTGAAGAAACTGTACCATTCAGGATGGCTGCAGATAATGTTGCAAATCTAAAACAGAAAGTACTTAGTGGGGAATTAAAAGCAAAAGATCCTGTATATAAAGAAGCTTTATTAGAATTTTATACTAATACATATAAATTAATGGATGTATTAGAAGCAGATGTGAAACTAGCAGGAAATGTTGCAAGAGCTTTGGAAGCAAGAAAGATTTCTGTAGGAGGAACAGAAGGTCTTATGGATGCTATTATTACTTCTGCAAAAGATGGAGGACTTCAAGGAGAAGAACTTTTTGTTACTATAGCTCAAGCTGTTTCTGCTCATGAAGGTCCTGAAGCTTTACTGAGAGCACTTAATCAGAAAAAAGGATTATTAGCTTATGGATTTGAAGCTCTTAAAAGTATTGCTATAGGAGGCTTGTTAAGCAGTCCTAAGACCCTAGCTGCTGTTCCTGTTGGATTAACTACATACCTAGCAGCAAAAACCTTTGAAAATTATATAGCTGCTTCTTGGAACACAGCTGCAAAATTACTATATAAAAAAACTGGAAAACCTATACTAGGTGCAGGAAAAGGCATAACTATGTCTCAGGCTAATGCCTACCAGTTTGGAATGGCTCAGGCTCTTTTAGAAGTCTTTGGAGGTACAGGATATTTTAAAAAGATGAAAGGTATGTCTGATGAAACAGGTGAAGAACTTGTTAAGAGATCTGCTTATGGACAAGGAATAGAGACAGCAAAAACTCTTAAACTTGGTGGAGCCTCAGGAGATGCCCATGAAATGATAAAAATGGCTGGACCTTCTAATCAAAAGATTGGTGAATGGGTCATGGCTAAAGGATTAAATGCAGATATTCTTGATGAATTATTTGAACTTCCAGAAGTAGGGCTAAAAGGTCATGGAGTAAAATTTTTTAAATTCTTAGTGAATGGTGCAGGATTTATAACTAGCTTCAACTCTCGTTTAATTATGGCTCAAGATGGTTTCTTTGGAACAATTCTTGAAAGAGCAGAAATACACATGCAATCTACAAAGAGGGCTGAGGAAATATTACGAGGAAAACATAGTGCAAAGAAAGGTGCGGAATCCGCAGATAGTTTTTCAACAAAAGAACTTGTAGAAGAATCCTTTAATGTAGTTAAGAACTTACCTCCTGATATAGCTGAAATGGCTACAAAAGGTAGGAAAACAGGTTTAATGCAGGAACAAGCTTGGAAACCAGTTCAATCTACTGAAGATTTTAAAAATAAGGTAAGTAATAATCCAAATATTCCTGCAAATATAGGTGAGAATTTAGTTCGTACTTATGCAGCAAGTAAATTCTCTTTCATTAGAACAATGGCAAATATTTATAAGCAGACATTGACTGAAAGAGGTATAGGTAAAATAGCTACAACTCTTTTCAATGGACCAAATAGACGTAAGTTTATAAATAATGAAGCTTTTAGACAAGAAACTATGGCTAAGATAACTTCAGGAAGTCTTTTATTGTGGGCTGGTTGGGGACTAGGAGCTAAGTGGCTTAATGATGATGAAAAAGAAGTCTATATGGAAGGTATAGATGCTGCTAAACGTACTGGACAACAGATGAAATTAGTCACAGGAAAACCTTATGGACCTACAATAACCATGAGGGATCTTAAAACTGGTGAAATAACTCATTTACCTTTAGAACGTTTAGATATGGCTAAATCACCTCTTGTATTAGGAGCAATTTTTGCTACAAGAGAAGCACAAGCTTATGAAGCCATTATGAAGATGGAAGGTACAGAAAGAGCCGAAGGTATACGAGAAATGGAAGAAATAACTCTTAATTTTAGGAGAGCTTTAGCAGATTTTGTATTAGATTTACCGATGGCTCAAGGAGCTAGAGAAACCATTCAAAATCTAATTCCAGGTTTCGGTTATGAATGGAATCCTGGAAAAGAAGTTTCTCAGTTTTATGGTTTTTTAAATCCAGGACTTAGTGCTTTATCTAGTGCAAGGGCTAATGTAAGAAAAATTGGAGAAGGAGGAGTCAGATATCAAAAAGAAACAGATGCTAAGAAAATGAATGTTTCTATGGGTGAGAATATTCCTGAAACTGGAAGAGTTCCTGGTACTGTTTATTGGGAAGATCAAACCTATAAAGATCAACGAGGTCAAAAAGCACCTCTTTCATCTCCTATAAAAGGACATAGTATTAATGAGATACTGAAATTTTTTAATCAAATAGATGAGCAAGCAACAAGAGTTTCTATTATTTCTTGGGACCCACCTGATAATATGGTAGGAAGAATAATACATCGTTCTATAGGAGCTAAAAAATATGGTGATCCTAAGTATCCTACTATTGGTCAAGATCTACATGCTGTAGTTGGTCCTGAAGGTGATATGGTAAAATATTTTCCTTCTAAAACTCATGATAAACTTGTAAGAGCTTTAAAAATCTTAGCAATTCCATTTTCTCCTGAAGTTCAAGATAGAACCAATACTGGAGATCTTATAATGGGTTTTGAAATTCCTTATGAAAAAACTGAGGAATGGGACACAGGAACAAATTATTCTCTTAATCCAGAACAAAAATATGATTGGGCAGTACTAACAGGACAGTTAAACAAACAAACTTTTAGTGGTCCATATTGGGATGAAATTATTTTGAGACAACGACTAGGAGAATTTGAAAATACTCCTGAAGGAAGATTTGAAAAAGAGATGTTAAAAGATCAAATTGACCTTTTGTTACAAAAAAATCGTTTAATGGGTATGCAAGAAATGATGATGAGAGAAAGAAATGGAGAATTTATGGAATATTGGGTAAATGCAGAAATTCAAAGAACAGGAAATCCTCCCTTATTTGAAAAAGATAAATTATAATAGTAAAAAAGGAATAAACAATGCCTACAGCACAAGGACTCGGACCATTTAGTTACGAGGAGTTAAATCATAATGGTGATAATAACTATGCGTTGAATGCTGGCTCCTCCTCTGCTCCAACTACTAAATTTGATAGTACAAATGGGGAAACCTTAGAGGTCTATGCTAATGGAGTCCTGCTTGAAGGAGATGGTTCTGTTGCTAATGCGACTGATGCTGGAAATAAAACTCCTGCACATGGTTTCTACGTTGATAGTTTAACTAATCCTACTAAAGTTCATTTAGTAAGTAATATTTCTGGAGGACAAAAAGTACTCATAAAACGTATCTCAAATCGTTACCAAGCTCAGGTAGACTTTGCACCTGGATCTGTAATACGAGAACAAGATCTTGATGATTCTACCAACCAGACTCTCCATGTAGCTCAGGAAGCGATTGATATAGCTCTACAAGGGATAGTAGTAGATGCAAATGATAAATGGGATGGTTCAAGTAAGGTTATTAAAGATGTAGCAGATGGTGTAGCTGATAACGATGCAGTAAACGTAGGACAGTTAGAAACGCACGATGCCACCATTGTTGGATATAAAACTACTACATTAGGTTACAAAGAAGATACTGAGGACTACAAATTAGAAGCAGCAGATTGGGCGCAGAAAGTAGATGGGGAAGTAAAAGTATATACTGATAATACCCGAACTGGTGGTGATTTAGGTCACTCTGCAAAAGCTCATGCTTCTGTAGTAGGAACTCACGCTCCGTCAACTGGTTCTGCAAAGGAATGGGCAAC
>VTLG01015826.1_pt1 | contig 20144 bp, 29 predicted proteins | sample 4694571 | NCBI WGS metagenome assembly VTLG01 (sample SAMN12604809, study PRJNA352737) | marine metagenome | biome: ENVO:00000447; feature: ENVO:00000209|ENVO:00000569|ENVO:01000036; material: ENVO:00002151; isolation source: viral sequences binned using virsorter ... | reverse complement strand
CAATTGCGTCGCTTGACGTCGCGTTTTTTGGAAAAGAAATCAAGCACGCCCATCAGAACCGCACCTGAACCGTCTGTCCGGTTTTCTGTCCTGCTTGAATACGCTGACGACTAATCTCGGCTTGGACACGCGACGCATAGTATTGTCGGAACTTGATCAGGTCATCCACGTGCATGCGAGAGATTGAGCGTCCCGCAATGCTAAAACTGAGTTGATCAAGCGATGCGCGGTTGTTCATCACGGCATCAATGGCATCGAGCGCAGTCTGTGCGTCGGACGCCTTGGGATAGTTCGGCAGCACTTCCGTGCGTCCCTGTCTCAATCGCAACCGCGCGTTGTCAGAACTTCGTGTGATATACGAGTCCCATTGATAGACACCGTCGCTATAGTTGGCGGTCGTGGCTGCCGCCACCGACACCAGATATTCATTTGGCGAACTGCTTTCCGTCGCCGTGATATTGATTGTTGCCGTGCCGTCGTTCTTCCGAAAGACATAGGTCAACGCGTAGCTGGCTACTGGATAATCGGAGAGACCACGTTTCCAGTTCCAGGTGTCGCCGGCTTGCAACACTTCGGGTTCATTTTGCGCGTAATTAACGGTATCAAACAGGTTCGACAACGGCACGCCTCGGCAGGGGTTTGTGAAATTTGGCACCTATTTTTTGTCACATGCAACCACTTTAGTGTCCACATTATGTAGACAGAATGAACATCAAAGCGTATAACGGGCGCATGAAAACCAATTTGCAAGATCACTCTCTCAAGTCCCACCGGCTGTTGTCTACCGCACGCGGTCAGCGACGGGACACACGAGCCGAACAAAACGCCTACGACGTGGCCATACATTACGTGAAGACACTATTCGTTCACAGAAAATAGCATTACCAGTTGTTGACCCAGCTGCGTTTCTTGAAACGTGGGCGACGCGGTCGCAACTGCTGATCCACCGTCGGCTGAACGACCGGTTCCACCTCAGTCGTGGGTGTTCCTCGATTCGCTAACTTGGTGAAGTTCGGACTCAAGATGTTCACCGCGCAAAGTGCGTAGACAAACGCATCGAGTGATTCGTTCCGCGCGCGTGTCTTTTTGAAGGACATGCGAACCGTGTTTCCGACTTTGCGTTCCACCATTTTTTCAGCGGTCAATTGTCGAAAGTATTCGTCATCGAGGATCTGGCTAAAATGAATCATTGCCGGTGGTTCAGTCGACGGCAGTCGTCCATGTATCCACATCTTTGCGGTGTCGGTGCCGACGGAGTACAGCGGCACACGCGACCGCCCGACGATGGACGGCCGTGACACAATCGGTTGGGCCGGTTGTGAACTTCCTTTCACCGCGAAGATCCGTCGCCCCGCACGGGGTCGAGTCCAGGCGTAGACGTTCTCGGTCCAGTGTCCACCGCTGTCGATGCATGCACATTGCACGTTGAGTTCGCGACCATCCACGGTCCGAATGGTCGATTGCAATTGCTCATCGAGTTCATTCCACACCTCACCTTGGGCGGCGTTTCCCCAAATGACGCGGTGGTCCAACACCCACGCTTCAAAGTCATCGCCCCACGCGATAAACGTGACTTCGCACCGATCGCGTTGCACGTCGATTCCTGCCGTGACCACCAGTGCGGATTGCGGAACGCTTGTGATCGTGTACGGTTCACGGCGTTCGAGAAAGGTTTCGAACTGCAATACGTGTCCCTGATCCGGGTCGAACGATTCTCCGAGACTCGTGTTGATGAACACCTGCAACAGCTCCGGTTCGTTTTTGGTGCGCAGGAAATCGCGCGACATGTCTTCCCAGGTTCGCCAGGGTGAATAGCATTCGTTCAAACGGAACGATCGTGTGCGTTCGTTTTCCGGATTGTCGTGCAGCCATTCACCGTCGGACAGCATGCGCGGCTTGTCTTTGTGCTCGATCACACATCCGGATTCGCATTGGTAGACGGCCGTGTGTGGTTGGCCTTTGTCCCATTTGACGTTCGCAAACAACAACACTTGTCGCTCACCACAGTGCGGACACGGCACATAGTATTGACCGGCACTGCCGGCGTGATACCAGTTTTCTATCAGGCACCCTTTCCACGTCGGAGTCGAGACGGCGACGATCTTCGAATTCGAAAACGTGGTGGTCCGTTTCATAGCGAGTTCGACGCTATTCCCTTCCACGGTCGTCTCTGCATACCGTGAGATTTCATCGAGCAATAGGACACGGATCGAGCGACCAGCGAGACCGGCGACGCTGTTCGAACCCGCGATACCAATGAAACCACCAGCGAACTTTTTGAACAGCGCCGTGTTGTCGGAATCCCGACGGCGTGGTGGTTCGACACGACCTGGAATCGAGTCGCGTAACATGGCCGATAGCTTCGTGCGTGACCAATCGCGTGCGGATTCAAGCGTGGGTTGAATGCATAAAATGGGCGACGGGTCCTGGTCGATATAGTAGCCGACCGTGTTCAACAACAGTTCCGTCTTGCCCACTTGCGCCGAGGACATCACGACGACTTCGCGGGTGCGTCGATCGCTGATCGCTTCCATTGGTTCGGCCATGAACGGTGCTCGACTCGTGCGCCACTGTCCCGACTCGGCACTGGTTTCCGAACTGAGCCGTCGCGTGGTGTCCGCCCATTCGACCAGCGAGAGATTCGGCGGCGGCCGGAACGCTTTACTCGTTAACTGCCAAAGCGATTCGAGTGGATTTTGGGAGGGGTTCACCGCTGAGTTCTTCGAGGGCATCGTTCAATGTCTCCAGCAATAGTTCATAGACCTCGTGTTCATCGCGTGCCGCGTGCAGTTGCGGCGAGATCGCCGAGGGCATAGCGATCAAACGTGCGCGTGTATTCGACACCATCTCCGTCCAGACCTTCAAAACGTCCTCGACTTCGACCGTGATTCCTTTGATCACGTCCACTTCGGACTCGGCTTTGTCGGCTTGCGCCTTGGTTAAACGCGTGCGTTCTTCGTTGTAGTCACCGCCCTTGCCACGGTTCTTGATGTTGTTGCGTAGGTAGGTGATGTACTCCAAACGAACCCGATCCAAATCCAGCGACGCGCCACGACGCGACGTGATGTGTCCGTCCGACAACAACCGAGACAGTTGTGCCGTGCTCATGTCCAAATACACCGATACTTCCTTCCTCGTTGCCATATCAATTGCAATTTATATAAGTTTTAGTTATTAAAAATTAATCGAGGCCCGAATAACTCGCAACGGGTTTGGTCGGAAAGGACCCGCAACCCCTTGATTCTCATACAATTATCTTCTTTTGGATCAGTTTTTCCGTCAGCAATCGAGGGAAAATGCGGTTCATGTAGCGTTCATTGCTTCGGTAGAAATCCAGACGCTTGCGATACCGTGGCGCGGAAGACGTGAACCCCATGACCACACTCGAAGACTTGCCCCGCGAACTCGATCGCTTGCCGGCCTTGCCCCGCGCAAGGATCGCCACCGTCTTGCCGCCTTTGCCCACCGTGAAATATTGTGAGCTACCCGTGCGCGCACGTTTGCGACTACGTTCTGTGCGATTCGCCATGTACCCACCCACGATCTCCGCCGCTCCCAGTTGGGACAACAGTGCTTCGGTCTTGCCACCGCCAAAGTTACCCGACGCATCCTGTGCGTCCTTCGAGATGATGGCGTATTGACCCGGTGCGATGATCCCCTTGGCGATCAGTGCTTTCTCGAATCGCTTCGGCTTGCGTGCTCCCCCATCCACCTCGGCTTCGAGCCACATGTTCGGCGAGTTCTGTGAACTCGACTGCTCTTCGGGTTTGACTCCACGGATATGGACATCAACCCACAGATCACGATCATTGACACGCTGTGCGGATTTACCCCGCCAGCCCACCACATAGAGCGGTGAGCGCACGGTGGCACGCACCGGTGAGTCGAACGCGGCACGGATGTCATCGATGGACTTCTTGCGTGTCAGAAACCCCGTCCGAGCCAATGCCGACTTGATCGCTGACGGCAGACGCTTCTTCTGCGTCTTGTTCAGAAACGTTTTTAGTTGCCGAATATCAGCGGCAACCGAGACTTCGAGCGTCACTTGTCTTTCGCTTTCAACACATTCAGTGCGAAGAAATCAACGAGCTTGTAGGCTTTCGCCACATATAGATTGTCCTTCGGCGTAGGTGTGACTGCTGCAATACCACTCGCCAGCGCAATCGCTGCGGTTACTATGTTGAATATCGATATCAGGTCCATCGTGTTCTCCTTATTCGCTTTGCCATTTTTCAATTAAGTCATCGACTCGGTTTGGGGTCTGCTTGTACCAATTCGAGTCTCGCATTTGCTCAATCACTTCCACAGGATCATCGTCTTCGATCCCTTGACGCATGTTGCGAAACTGATGTATCCGGTTACCCATTTGAAACGCCATTTCCGCCAATACTTCCCGTTGTGCATCCGTGAGACTCGCCCACTTCTCCCCCGCATAGGTTTTGGCACGCTCCACACATTCATCGAGATCGTCGTGCAACCACTTCTCGTGATCATCGGGATTGCAAAACAATCGCCGATATTCGTTGTCGATCAATCGGCCATAACCCACCGTGAACAGATTTCGTGTATCTAGGTACGGTGTCTCCCGATACCCTTCGTGAGCCTTAATGCTCTCCAGTAATCGATTCTTGTCCATCCTTATCCTCCGTTTTTTCATCACACAGTTCCGCGCCGATGGCTGCATAGCCAGCCACGTCAACCCATGAATCCATGTGATTGGGGTTGTGAGCCAATCGGCTTAATTTGGTAGCGATCATCAGGATCACCGCGCGTCTCGGTGTGAATTCCATGTCTGGACACACCGCGCTCCAGGTCTCAGCCATCCGATTAATGCTGGACACCGGATCGCCATAGTCCTTTTGTCGATCACCGCTGATCACTTGATTGACAGTCCGCAAAAATTCAAACGCGTCCATAGGTGTCCCGATACCGGTTACAAAAGTCGTCTAAGGTCATCACGCTCGGTGACCCTTTGCGAAAGTCATACGGCGTGACCACGCGCCACGGCTTTCGATCGAACCGATAGGCCAACAGCGGCACCCGTCCGTTGACCGCTTGTGCGCACGCCTGGTTCCACCACGTTTGAGAAAACCAATCACTGGTCGCGCTCCCTTTCACCCGTTTGATCTCGACCGCAAACGGATACAGACCCACGATGTCCATTCCGCCCCTGACCCGTTGTTCGAACACGTTCCGACTCAACGACAAATGCGGCATGCGTTGCTGTATCGCGGCGATGAACTCGCGTTCGCCACTGGCTCCCTTTCGCTGCTGGCTTTTTCCCACGGCAATGCGTTCTCCAGATTTGGTTTAATACGTTCAGGCGTCTTTCCGCTGTCCGTCTAATTTCGTCCACACTCGGATCACGCCCTGTTAAATTGGTTTCACCCCATGCGCGTTGGGGTTCTTTAATTTCTTGCTTCGTCCTCTGGATACTTTTTTTGATCGTGGTGCAATTAGCGCACCACTGGCGAATGTCTCTAGAGCCGTATGTGGGTGGTGGTGACTTTAGACACCACCCCACTAGGCCATTTGGATTTACGTGCCATTTAGTATTCTTTAGGGGCACGTAAATTCGGCACGTAAATATTGATCAAGAAATTCGTCCTTGATTCTACATTCCGTACCCCTCCCATATCCTTGTTTTTCCACATGTTTATGGTCATAGATTTGTTGGTTGAATTTCTTTTTTCGGTCCACACTCCATTCGGAATACGTGCCGGGCAAAAAACCATAGTTTTGTGCAAAAAAGTCGAGCAATTTGACCCAACCGGCACCCGCCATTTGAGTCAAAATCTGATGCACGTCATCGTCGATTCCGTCCACCACGAACTCTTCAAAACGCAAGGTGTCGTCGTCCAGACGAATCGCTTTGGACTCCATCGCGGAGCCATTTCGCAGATCGAAATGCAATTTCACGCAGTCGCTTTGTCGCTGCATGACCATCCCCGAATCAAACCAACCGTGGATGAATCCTGCGCCTCGAACCGCATCAAAAGGTTCCTTCGCTCCCCCTTTGCGGGTGTGATGAACCACGAGTGTGGAGATTTCTTTGCCTTCGATCACACCACCAGGATCGGATAATGGATTGAGTAGCTGGGTGAATGCGTCGCGGACCTCGCTGTTGTCGCTTTCGTTGATCGCGTGAATGAACTGTGAGAGCGGATCGAAGCACACAAAACTGGGTTTGAATTCCTCGATCAGTTCACGGATTTCATGGACTTGACTGCGCAAATCGATGTCACCGCGACCCGTGACGTGAAACTTCTGACGAATTAAATTCTGTTGCCCTGGAGTGAAACTCTCCAGCACCTTTTCGTAGCGCTTCCACAGATACCCCGCACGGATCTCCGCATTGAAATAGAGTACGTCGTGCGGTTTGTTGAACTTCATGCCCAACCACTCACCCCCACACGCGGCGGTCATCAAGAGTTCCGTGGCGAGATGGCTTTTCCCTGATTTCGGTGGTCCGGCAATCAATGCACGCGTTCCCGCCGACAAAAACCCATCGCCGAGAATGTCACGGGGTCGGGGTAGTGTGGACAATTCGGGTAACGAATAGACCCGAATTTTTCGACCGTGTCGTGGAAAGTCGGCATGAATCACGGTTTCGTTCTTCACTTCATCATAGGCATCGATGGGTGGTAGGTCGTCACTCACCGCGAATGATGTCCGACACGGCTTGATCCAACACTTTGCGCAAGGTCACTGTCGGAGGGCCCAAAAGACTCGCCGCTTCGAGTTCATCGATATCGAGAATCGTCGCCAGGTCCTTGGTTGCCGATTCGAATTTGTCCGATAAGACAAACATAGCGACCGTTTCTGCCATGTCCTCCAACACGATCCGGATGAAGTCGTTGACGATGGTCTGGCGTGCGTTGAGATCAACCACTTTTGACATATTTTTTCCTGTCAGGAATGATTTCGTCGACGGAGAGTCCGATCAGTTCGGACAATGCCAATGCTCTTTCATAGGGAATGCCCCGATCCGGTTGCCGCCAAAAATAGACGGCGGCCCTGGACTTCAGTTGGAAATGTTCCGCGAGTTCGACGACCGAAGTGCGCTCCATAATCCGTTTCCAGACGTCGTCATTGATCGGGTAACCCATCGGAGGTGTCTACATATTGTGGAAATGATGAACATAACCCACTGGCTATGTTGTGGCTATGACTTGCGAACCATCTCCATTTTTTGTAATCATTGAAAACAAACGTGCAACAACAAGACATTCATCATGGAAACATTTGCCGATCGACTGACGCATTTGAAGAACCTGTTCAAATACTCCGATCAGAAAATAGCCGACATGGTCACGGCCAATCTGCGAAACGCAGGACACGAACAAGAAATCAAACGTGGAGCGGTGCATCGATGGCATCACAACCAAACCAAACCGGCTACGGTGGAAGTTCAAACCGCGTTAGCCGAGGCGTTCGGCCAGTCGGTTGCGTGGTTGATGCACGGCATCGAAAAAACCACACCGGAAGAGGATGAACTGGCCAAGTTAATCGGGACGTTATCACCTCGACACCAACTGTTGATCCGCGACATGATTGATGAACTGCGCGGCTCCAAACCACAAACGAACGGCGCTTAGTACAATTGCACCATTGACTCTAACCGACACATTCGAGAAGTTTTACCCATGTTGACACGACTAGAACAATCCATCGCCTTCGCCACGTACGAGTTGTTCCACAAACTCGAAACGAAGACACCACCAGACGCATTCATCAAGGACGGTGTCGACACGCCCGATCGCCACATCTATGTCTCGGACTCGATCAAACGGCACAAATCGTGGCTGTTGAAGTTGACCATGCAACGGCAGATGTCTCCTAAACTGGCTGGACTACGCATGTATGGCGATCAACCGCAGTGGATGACGGTTGTCAACGATGATGGCCTATGGATGGGTGTGGCGATCACGAACGAGACCATTCGCGCGAGCTACATCACACACGTTGCTCCCTTTTTATGGATGGACACGATTAGAACCAGCCTTGCACGTGGCAGTCATGTCGATATCACCAACGAGCTGTCCGAACCGTCGACTCTTTTCCTGCAAAATTGCATCGCCGAATCGAATGCGTTGCGGAAGAATCCACCAAAGCCATCGCGACGACTAGGCGGATTCGATTGGTTGTACTTCGATGACAAGAAGCATCGACAATCGCCGCCGTGGGATACCCACGCGCGCGATCTGGCGTGGTTGCAACGCAAAGCACCGTCGTTTTTTCTACATGAACGTTTTGGCGTCGCGGTCTGGGGTCATTTCACTCCGCACCTCCTAATTCGGCACAAGCAGACTATTTTTCTCTGGAAAATTCCGACTGCGTTTCGGAGGGTGATGATCGGAAATGCCAAAGAACGTGACATCTTTGTGCCGACGCGTGTCGTACCTCAACGGGCAGATAAAGCGAATAAAGTTCTACATATTGTAGACAACTAAAACAGCATCGGGTTATCGTGTTCTCTTCTATTGGGAGAACCGTATGCTACGAAAATTCTTCACGCGACTCGTCCACCGCCTGAAAAAAACCCCTGATCCGTTACCGATTCGCATCGAGCGTGTCGAATGACAACGATGCTGGAAAAAATCCGCACCACCAAAGACGATCATCCGAATCGGTTCCTCGTCTATGGTCCTGCCGGTATCGGCAAAACGACGTTAGCCATGCGAGTCGCAGACTCGTTGGTGGTCGACACCGAGGGCGGCGCGCATCATCAGGACGGTCGTCGGGTCCGAATTCAAACACTCGACGATCTGTATCAACTGATCGAAGAACTGCTCACCGACAAAAAAACACCGCTGAGTCTTTTTTGCATCGACACATTCGACTGGTTGCAGGAGATGATTTTCGACCATGTCGCCGCGCCCACCAAATACGAGAAGATGCAAGACATCCCGCATGGAAAAGGGTTCCCGATGGCCGGCATGGAAACACGCGTACTGTTGTCCAAATTGCGCGATCTCCAGCAAAAACGGAAGTGTGGTGTGTTGTTACTCGCACACTCGACCATCCGCAAGATGGACGACAACGTGGATCTTATCGAGCACGACATGCACACGCTCAAGTTGCAAGGCACACAGGTTGCCCCGTTGGTCTCCGAGTGGAGCGACTACGTGTTTTTTGCTCAATTCGACAACACCTTCTACGACAAAGACGGAAAAACACGCGGGTCCCTGGGCGAACGCCGTCTGTTCACGAAATCATCCACACATTATATGGCCAAACAACGGCGCAAATTGCCCGACACAATCGCGCTGTCGTTTGCCGCCATCCAACAAGCCATCAAGGAATCAACCACATGACAGATGACGACCTTATTCCCTGGGACGATCCAGCCGATGACATAGCGCTTCAATCAAGCCCCGCGTTTGTGGTGGGCGAACAGGATCTCTTGATCGTCGATGCGTCGAAATACAAGAACGCCAACGATAACCACATCATCCGCTTGAACGTCAAATCCGTGACCCATTCGGACTCGCCTGTGGGTGTCGTTTTTTTGATGGTGATGAATGCGGAAGGCGTTCGTCAGATCGACAATATCATCACGGTCAAGACCATCGGCACTTATGTCGGTGCTGACAAAACGCCGCATATCGATAACGAGTTCGCGCTTCAACTAATCGACAAACGCTTTCACGCGACAGTCACGAAGGACGGTGATTTTCTGAATCTCTCCAAGATCGAGGCCATCGACACCCCATCAAAGCCTACGCCAGAACCAGAAGCGGACCTTCTGGACGATGACATTCCCTTCTAATGGATCTCGCCGGATACATCGACGACAACCCGCCGCCGGCGGAACCGCGCCGCGACTATCTCGGCGTGTCGTCCCTCGGACACGAGTGCTTCAGTTGGGTGTTTCTCACCTGGCGGTGGTGTCTGTTGAACAGCACGTCACCGAAAACCATGCGCATCTTGAACGACGGCACTCACATTGAACAACGCACACTCGAACGCTTGGCCATGCTGCCGCACATCAAGCTCGAAGGGTCCCAGATCGGTGGTGAACAGTTCGGCGGACACGTCCAATGGCACGTCGACAACATCATTTCCGGACTGCCCAACACGAACGGTCGCTTCGTGCTGGAAATCAAGTCGGCCAACCAAGCCCGATTCCGTGAGTGTGAACGTAAAGGTCTGCAAGGGTGGGATGTGGCCTATTTTGCACAGGTCCAGTATTACATCGGCGCTCTGCGGGAACTCGGCAACGACGACATCGAGTCCGCGATCCTGCTGGTGTACAACAAGAACACGTCGGAATTTTATTCCGAGACCATCGATTTCATCCCTGCCGTGTACGAGTCCTATCAGGAACGCGCCGAAAACCTGGTGACCTTGAACCCCGTCGAGACCGATGAACTGACGCGCGCCTACACCCGCTCGTTTTATAAAGCGAAAAACTACATGCACGCGGACGACTACGGCGTGTACTTCAACGACTTCACACCACGCGAACCGAATTGTCGCAACTGCGTATTTGCGAAACCCCGACCGGACCTCGAGGGTAACCGCTGGCACTGCTCATTGAAAAAGAAGCACCTGGACTATCAAGCGCAGTTGGCTGGTTGCACGTCGCATCTATTCATTCCCTTGTTAGTACCAGGCAAGGTGATCGACATGCAGCACGACGCGATCACCTATAAGAACAACAACGGCGACACGTTCGTGAACTCAGCGATCGAGGGCGATCGACACTACACGTCGGGCGAACTCGCCTTTCTAACACGTCACGAATTTGACTTCGACAAAACCGATTCGACAGTGAAATCACTGCGTTCCGAGTTCGGACCGACACGCATACACATAGAGACCGTCAGCGATGATTGAAGTGATCCACTTCCTGTTATTCGGTTTGGTCGCTGCACTGCATCCACATTGCATCATGCTGTCGCCATTGATCGGGGTCGCGTGTTTCTTAGTGATGGAGTCCCAGCCAGCGAATCGTTGTTTCGAATATGGCGGTATATACGATTGTAGCAAACGGGCCGCCTCACCGTTCTGGCGCAACGAGGCATTGAATAGGAATAGAGAATGACATACATAATTATGTGCCGCGACGAAACCGGCGTCGAACGACGCGCCGACAATATCAAATACCCATCGTCCACCGAGGCAGCGGAAGCGGCCCGTGCGATGGATCATGTGCATCGATCCACCTGGATCGAGGAGTACGATACTGACTATTCTGATTGGGATATCGACGACCCAAAATACAATTATTTAGGACCCGAATACTAATGAAAGCCGAACTGCCACTCGACTATATGTCCCTGCAAAAGTTCCACGAACTGTATCCGAATCTTCATGTCTCGATCGGTGCCTTGCGCTGGGAGGTTAACCAACGCCGCGAGAACCAACTGCTCGAAGAGCGTGTGGTGATCGAAAAGTTAACCAAAAAAAGCCACACCCGCCCGAAGTTGTTGATCTCACCATCACGCTATCTGGTCTGGTTAGGCGTCAGCCAAGCAAGTGCATAGCGGCTTCCATCGCGTGTTTTTCTTGGACCTTCACATAACGCTGTGCCATCGCGAACGTTTTCCATCCGCCACCGGCCATGATCTGCACCAGGCTAGCACCAGCATCGGCCAATCGGGTCGCGTACGAATGCCGAAAATGGTGCAGAGATAACCGTTCGCCGTACTCTTCATCGATCCCATCAAGACCAGCGGCTTTTCGTGCCACCGCAAACGGCTTGTCCACTGACCAGATGACGTCGGCTGCTTTACCTTTTCGAGCGGGAAACACACGGCGACTGTCGGTGCGTCGAAACTCTTGTTCGTGCGCTCGAAGAAAAAGCGCGGTTTCCTTATCGATAAACGAGGCCCGTTGGGTGCTAGTCTTGGTGGTCCTCGGCGTGAAATCAATCTTCGCTCCGACCACCTTGTGGTCATCAATCCAGGTCACGCGGTTCCAAGTCAGCTTCAATAGCTCCGATTTGCGATTGCCGATCTGCCAGGTCAGACGCAAAAACATCTGTAACATACGCATGCCGGCACTATCGGAACAGGTGTCGCACGCGTCCAATAGTTGATCAAGTTCCCAGCGCTCCATCAATCGTTCACGCGATTCACTGTGATTGTCTCGATCGAGCGCGTCCATTTTCACCACGTTGCGTTTGATCTTTTTATGGCGTCGGGCATTCTCCAACAGAACCGACAACTGCGACTCTTTATTGTATCGGGTTTTCGCCGCCCAACTCCGTTGCTGCCCCAGGTCATCCAACAATCGTTCGATCAACTCCCACGTCAATTTTGCCATCGGCACACGCTCCAGTCCGTGCTGTGCCAGGAACCGGTTCGCGTCTCGAAAGTTGATGAAACCACCGTCCGGAAATGGTCGGCCGAGTCCGTTTTTCAGTAGCGATCGATTCGCCTCGGCCCATTGAACGAGTTCACCAAACGTGATCGCACTCGCGTGTTCCACCACCCCGTTCTCAGTCGTCAAACGGGACTCCAAATCGAGGGCATAGGCGTTCGCTTCGCGTCGTGTGTGGAACCGTTTTTGCACATCGATCCCGCTTTGAGCGCGTCGTATTCGCACCAAATAATAGGGAATCCCGTTGTCGATAATTTTTCTTGGTCGGATAGCTGTCATGTTCACCCTTAGTTACAATGCCTGTCTACTGAGTACAGCAGGTTATTGTTTGTAGATGCTACAAAAAGTAGCACAATTAGGGAATAGCTAAAGCAAATTGGATCGAAATTGGATCGAAAACGCGTTTTTTAGGGTCTCGGCAATCGGACAGAAACAGCCCCATCCCTTATAATACGTGGCTTGCACGATTTCGGAGAGGTGGCTGAGCGGTCGAAAGCACTGGTCTTGAAAACGGTATTCGATGCCATTTCCACTAACTGTTCTAACTAATCCCCCATATAAATAAGGGTTTCAGCTTAGTACAGGTCGAACCACTTTGTCTATATTGATAGAAGTTGTGATCAATTGGATCGAAATTGGATCGAAGATTTCGATGTCTAACAGTGCGATATATGTGTTTTTTGTTTCTACTTTCTGTAACGTTTTAGACCAGACATGAAACGCTAACAACTCTATGACAGACGACCGATTCATCACTGAAAAAGATGTGGAGAAATTGACGCAGTTGTCGCGCTCGACGCTCTACCGCATGCGATTCCAGAAGGACAAACCGTTTCCCAGACCGTTACGATTCTCGAAACGAAAAGCGTTGTGGCGTTACTCGGATGTGATGACCTGGATCGCGGAACAGGATTAGTCGTCGACAATCTCGGCGACAGCTTCTACGGCTTCTTCGACTGGCGGATTCAATGCTTCTTCGAGAGTCCTGCGTGTGATCGCCCACGCGAGCAATTCTGGACCACGTACCGCGCCGCGCTCCGTCGCCACGTCGATGATGGTGATGATATTTTTCAGTAGTTCTTCGTTGATGTTTTCGACATTCATGTTGCACCCTTGATCGTGTATACCTGGACTTTTTTCGCTTTGCCTTTCAGTGACATAGCTGGTAACGATTCTAACTCAGTTTGACAATGTTGTGCGGTTTCCTCACCGATCAGAATGTCCACGCCGGCTTCCTTCGTCGCACTCTCGAATCGCGCGGCCACGTTCACACCATCACCGATCGCCGTATAATCGAACCGCTGAGTCGACCCCAGGTTTCCGATCAGCACCTCCGCTGTATTGATCCCGATTCCGATTTTCAACGTCGGCAATCCTTCCGCGTTCAGTTGGGTGTTCACCGCTTCCAGGTTCACGAGCATTTGTTGCGCACAGTCTATGGCCGCTTGTTCGTGACCGTCCAAATCGAGCGGTGCATTGAAGATCGCCATCGCGGCATCACCAATAAATTTATCGACCATCCCACCGGCTTGGTGAATCGCGTCAACCTGTGCGCTCAGTGCTTCGGACATCAACCGATGCACCACGGCCGCATCGTGTTGTTCACTTATTGTGGTAAACCCCCGCACATCCGTGAATAGGACCGTGACCCGCTTGCGTTCACCGCCAAGGGTTAACAAGTCGGGATTGTTTTGCAGTCGCTTCACCTGGCGCGGATCGAGATACGTGGAAAACTGTTTTTTGATCTGCAACTTCAACCGGAATTCCACCACCATGCGCTGACCGATCCCGACCCCGCCGGTAATCAGCGTCGAGAGGACCAAAAAAGAGCCGTCCATCAGCCATTTATATGCACCAAACGCGTAGAGCGCACCAAACGCGCTGACAGCCGAGATCAATAGTAGTGACCCAACGACATAGGGAACTGGTAGAAATCGCGCACACACGACGACAAGAAGACCAAAACAAGCAATCGATAAAATTTCGGCCACAATGCTCCACGCCGGTCGGGTCGGGTTGGTTCCTGCCGCCAAGGTCTCAAACAACCGTGCTTGAATACGATGTGCGTGCATTGCTCCGATCGGTGTCGGCACGAGCGGTGACACTCCCGATGCCGTCACCCCAACGAAAACGATCTTGCCTTGCACCTGATCATCGAGACGGGTCGACCAATCCAAAAACACGCGACCGAGCGCATCGGTTTCAACGGTTGAGAATTGCGGCACCCGCACGGATTGCATACCGGCGTCGTCGGCCTTGGCCTGATAGCTTGGATCACCGGCCATCCCTCGTAACACGTCGAGTGCGAGCGCGGGGTATAACGCATCACCCACACGAACCAACATCGGGACGCGCCGCACCAAACCATCGACCTCCGGTGCGGAGTTGACTACCCCCGTTCCGAATGCGGTGCGTTGCAACACATCGGTATTCGGCAATATTCCGGAATAGGTGGGCACGCTGTCGATCACTGGACCGATCATCGACACCCCGATGTCGTAGCCCTCGACACGCTGGGTTTGATTCGTGGCTACGGCTGATAGAAACACGGGCATCTCCAACATGCTTTCGGCAAACGCCGTGTCACCACCAAATCGATCGACTTCGGGAAACAGCACCGTATACACGACAGCGGCCGCACCGTCGTTCAACAACTGTCGGTTCAGTGTGGCAAGTTGGTCTCGCGGCCACGGCCATTGACCGTGTTCAGCCAAGGCCGCTTCATCGATGTCATGTACCGCCACGTATTCGGCATCACGCGATTCGACACTGCGTAGTAATGCATCGAACACGCGTAAGCGAATGGACTCCACCGGCCAGGGGTCCCACACACGCAACGCGATCAAACACAGCAAGACCAAAAACGGTTTCACGACCCCTGTGAAATCCGAATTGTGGAACCGGTGCCGCCATTGATCTTGACCGTATGCGACACCCCGTCCTGCACCAAAATGACCGTGTATGCGTTCGTGCCGTTCAGATCGATGCGCGTGTTGTGTTGCACATTGCGTCGCAGACTCACGTTCTGCCCGTCAATGATGGTCACAATCTGTGTGACGCGGTCCTGGCCGACCTCGGTGCCGGCGATACCGATCGACGTTGCGATTTGTTCGAGCGCGTCTTTTTCATCTTCGGTGTCGAGCGCGTCCAGAATCGATAACAAATCGGTCAGAAAATCGGTCGACAAATAATCGATGTCGAGTTCCGTGAATTCAAAATCCGAGTCCTCGGCAAGCATATCTTCCGCGAGAAAGTCGACGTCGAGATCATTGAAATCGAGAAAGTCCGCGCCACTGGATTCGGTGTTTTCTTCGACACTGTCTTCGACCGGCTCCGGTGGATTGACCAGCAATAAATTGTCGAGCATTTGCAACGTGATATCGAGGATCACCGGTTTCGACGGTCTCGATTCGAACACGCGCACGGTCGTAGCCTCGAATGGTTTGTTCAGAATCACCGTCCCGATCGCCGTCGTCACCGCAATCTCGCCACTGCTGTTACCAAATTCATCAGGTAACAAGACGATCAGACTGCGTCCCATATCGGGGTCGACGGTGACGCTGAAATCGGTGCCACGAATAGATAGGTCTGCTGATGGGGTGCGCAAGATCAATCGCTTTTTATCGATACGACTGCCCGTGATAAATCGCGCCGTGCCACTGGCGAAGTTTAACGCCATCTTTCCTTTCGACGGGTTCGGGTCGTACACGTATTCATCGACGACCAGTCGACTGTTTTCGGTTAGTCGCACAACCGAGTCGTCGAGAAATTCAACCGCCATACGGCCGGCGGCGGTTTCCAATCGATCTAACGATTGAATCCCGAACGCCAGGTTCGCCGGCACAGGCACATCGCGCACGACCTGGGCGACGCCACGCAGTTCACTGATCTCCCCCACATCAACAGGTGGTGTTGGTTCCGCCGTCATCCTGAACGATACAAATGTTAGAACTATCGCCCACCGTAATAAGTTGGAGCCAGTCCGATGCGAGTGTGCTTTTCTGGATGATGTTGAAAACATTCGAATCTCCATCAACGTCAATGTCTTGTGTCGACTCATCGGAATTCACCGTCACCGTGAAGTCGTTACTACTCCCGACGATCACCCAATCGAGATCGAAGTTCTCCGCGATGGCCGTGGTGCCGACATTCAATTCAAACGTGTTCGAAGAGCCATCCACGTCCACATCGAAATCGGAGTTGTCCACGGAATAGGTATTGGTTGGATCGACCTGGATGTCGAAGATGTTCGAAGACCCGTCGAAGTCAAACAGGAAAGTCGACGTGTCGGCGAATATGTCACCACGAAAAACGTTCGCGGTTCCAATCTGGTTGATCGTCAGATCCATAGTCCCGCCATCGAGATCCAACGGCGTCATGTCACCGGCTACGGCATCCGAGCCCCCGATCAGGTTGGTCGAACCCAGTTGCTCCAAATTTAGCTCTAGGTTACTGTCGTTTTGGTCCACGTATATTTCATTGTCGGCGAACGCCGTCAGCGTCAACAAGACACACAATAGTTTTTTCATTTGAAACTCCAGAAGGCATTTTTTTCACCTTCGTTGATTAAGTTAAAAACTGCCATTTCGATCGCACCGGCTAACGCCAGCGTCATCGATTCGTTGCGTGTGACACCCCCTTCCACTTCGATCAATTCGGTCGAAGACGACACGAACCGAAATAAATCTTGCGACAAACTCGCGGACAAAATCGTTTTGGTGACCAACACTTCGAGCAATACATCGCCTGTGCTGACGGACACCATCCGTAAAGCAACCGTCACGGTATCCTCGCGATATTGACGGGTGGTTCCGATGGATAACAATCGCGCACCGAGTCCAGCACTGCGTTCGTTGGCTTGGAAATTCGTGACGCCGCCTTCCAGTAGTAGACCGGCGAAGCGTAAAGGCATCAACGGCGATTCATCGTCGAAATTGGCACGCGTGTTTCGAATCAGTTGTCGTTCACGAGTGACGTGTTCCAATCCGACGCGCTCGACGACGTGGAAAAAATTGCCGTTGCTGGCACGCTTCAACGCGCGAATCAGAAACGACTCCGGACTTTGTGTGATTGCTGTGGAGAAACTCGCGAATTGACTGTTCGACAATCGTTGGCCGGTGTGATCCATGAACGCGCCGTCGTAAATTGCCACCACGGGCATCTGCTCCGGTTCGGGTAGATTCGACAATTCAGGCATGACCAAATCCATCACGGTCGCCTTCGACATGTGGCGTACCGGTGGCAGATTGTTATCTACCGGATCGAGAACGAGCGGCAAACAACCGGTCACGATAAAACTAAAAAGTAAAAGAGCCGATTGGCACGGTGATCGTTGTGACATTGCCTTCACTATCGGTGATGGTCAAAGTGATCATGTCGCCGTCGACGGTGTATTCGATCGTGTTTCCGAGCAGTTCGATCAGTCCCTCGGTCGACGGATCTTCGCCGAACAGTTGATCGACCAACTGTCGCGATAATTGGGCATACACGCGGCTTTCAAGATTCCTCAGAAACCGCGCGAGTGTGGAATTCTTTTCGTCACGCTTCTCCTTATCAAACAACGCGGTCGCGTCTTTTCGAATCTGTTCACGACGATTGAATTCCTGATTCTCTATCGTCAGATAATGCGACGATGTACCGACACCACTGAAACTCGGACTCGCAAACTGGTGTGTCATCTGATCGCCAAAAGCGATCGACGCCAGCAAGACGACGCTAATCCTTGCGCTGATCATCGCGTTCGGCTTTCGCTATCTTTTCGTGATCGATCAGATTCGGAACTCCTAACAGGGTTTTCAAAAGCACGTCCTGGCGAATGGTCTGATTATCGACCGCGCGGACACGATCAATCAGACTAATGATGATGCCGTGCTGCGTTTCCAGTTGCGTCATCAACCGTTGTTCCATGTTGCTCATCTTCGTGTTGATCGAATCATCGATTGCATCCACTTTGTTTTCTAGCGTGTTCATAATCTTGGAAAGTAATTGCCATAACAACCAACCAAGTCCGAGTAAACCAGCAACCGGAACCCCGACTTCGTTGATAATCGAAACGATGTCTTCCACAAGTTAGCTCACCCAGGGCAGACCGTTTCCATGTGTGGGATTTTTCTGCGCTTCGATATTGTCGGTTAGCCTTTTCTCTATTGCGGTAACCTGATCCGCGCCCAACGCCTCCTTGAGCCATGTAACACAATCGGCCTCAGTGACGTCACCATAGGCTTTAAAACTAGACAAATCGGAGGTTTGCAATCGTGCCGCCGCCATTTCGCCAGCGGTGAACCCTGCGTCCTGGTCTCTGATATGCGCTTCCGCCTCTAGGTGTACGATGACGTTGTTTTTGCCGTCTTTTGATAACACGTAATTAGTGTTTCGAATTGTCCAAACTGCTGCCATTGGTTTTCTCCTCTAGGTAGGTGCGTTGGCGTCTTGTTGGTCTTGGTAGCTTTTTTTCACAGCATCCGTCCAAACCGCGTTAGCGATTGCTTGTACACGCGCATCTTCAGCGCTTATGTCGGTGTCGCCCCATGTGTCGCCCGTTTTTTGGCTCGGCATCACAGTGTGCCGATGAAACGTCCGAGAAAGTTCCGTATCGTCCTCGGTCAATACCGTGGCTGTACGCACTTGTATGATCGAATCCTCTAACACTTCGATTTGGTCGACTACTGTTTTTTTTGTAATTGCCATATTTTTTTCCTTTTATGAAACCCGATACACCAACATTCCTTTGAGCATTGTCGAGGACGTCATGTAGCTCGACCCGACAAATGAAGACCCGCTGCTTCCATGTCCATCGGTTCCGATGACCGCCGTGAGCCACACGTTTGCAGAAGTGGAACTAATGTCCCAAGCCAGTCCAGACACATCATAATTCAGGCCGCTAAAATAATTGACAACGCCCGACCAACCGTAGTCGGCGTTGGGGTGCGCAAACGGCAAATTCACAACTAGCATGTAACTGGCTGAAACTGAATTGAGGTCGTCCACCTGGATGCGGAAAGCGGCGTAACACATATTCCCGATTCGGGTGTATTCCCCGATAGCGACCGATGTTCCTAGCTGTGTCGATCCGTATCCCCACAACTGCGGAGTCCAAGTCCCTTCCTCGTACGCGTCCAAAGAATGACTTGTTTCACCAGTGTTTCCGCTGGCTGCTGCACCAAAATAAACGCCGTACCCGTTCGACATTCGGAGAAAACCGTCATTGATGTCTACGTTGTGATCTGAATGAACCCGAAGCACTTCGGTGCCTTGAACTTGAATTACTCCATCGCCATTGCCTGGCGTATTGAAATCCAGCGTGGCATTTGCGTTCGTTCCCGTCGGTGTCAGTTTTAACGTGGTGTAGGCGTCTGGAACCGTGAGTTCTAACGTTCCGCCCGGATGAATCCGGGCGCGTTCCTCACCATCGACGCCAAACCTTATAAAAGTACCCGATGAAACGTCACCATTATCAGCCCATAACTCAAGCCCCGTATCCCCCCCGCCTACAATCTCGTGATAGAGACCAGTTACGCCAGTATCCCGAAAAACAATACCTGGCGACGAATCTGATACTTCCAATTTCCGTCGAGATGGGGCGACGCCTATTCCTAATTTCCCGTCATTCGTGAGGGTCATTTTTGCTGACCCCCAAGTGATCGTGGCATCAGCAGCATCGTAGGCGACGGTATACCATTCATATTGACCAATTTGATTTAGGAACGTCGATTGTCCTTCATTTTTTCTTTTGTAATTTCCAGGTGCGTCGAGGTACACGTTAGAAAAAGATCCACCATGCTGCGCGCTGGTCGACCCATAGATAGCGAAGTCCC
>VTLG01001055.1_pt1 | contig 20144 bp, 31 predicted proteins | sample 4694571 | NCBI WGS metagenome assembly VTLG01 (sample SAMN12604809, study PRJNA352737) | marine metagenome | biome: ENVO:00000447; feature: ENVO:00000209|ENVO:00000569|ENVO:01000036; material: ENVO:00002151; isolation source: viral sequences binned using virsorter ... | reverse complement strand
AAGGCGGCTTCAGTTTCCAAATCTAAGCCAAAAACAAAAACAAAGCCCAAAAAGGTGAAACTCAATGGCGATAAGTCTTGATGCGACTGTTGGTGGAGCTAACGCAAACACCTATATAACTCTTTCTGATGCAAACTCTTTTATTGAGGGCTTAGTTCTCAATGATGACACCGTTGCTTGGGATAATTCCTCGACTGATAACAAAAATCGGGCATTATTTACAGCAGCCCAGAGGATAGATAGAGAAAAGTTTTTGGGTGCTAGAGTTGCTGACACTCAGGCTCTTGAATGGCCAAGATCAGGAGTAAGGAAACCTGACACATACACTAACCTGTATGGCTTAAGCTTTCCAAACAGATTAGTTGCTGACTATTATCTCGACACTGAGATCCCTGATCGTGTTAAACACGCACAAGTAGTTCTGGCTGTTTATCTCAATAACAACAGAGGTGGACTTGATCTTTCTGGCTTAGAAGATTTTGCTTCAGTCAATATTGGCAATTTGAACGTCACCCCTAGATTTTATGGGGCTGTGGGAATTGATCGTATTCCACCGATTGTTGACCACTATTTAATGGGTATTAGAATAGGTGGAAGAGCAAACTTACAAATCAAGAGGTCATGAAAATGGGCTACGGCTACGACTATCCAGCAGCAATAATCATCACAGATCATACTCAGGCATTTACTGGTAGATTTGGCAAAGTAGTTGCATTGAAAGATTCAACTGTTGATTTAGTTGCTGAGAATATCAAAGAAAACACATCTACAACAATTTCTGCAATACCTTTGCATCATTCAGCAGAGATATGCGGTGTGATTACAAGTGTTCAAGTTGCAAGTGGTGACGCTGTTATTGCTTACTATTTATGAGTATTGCAAACGCACTAAAAAAAGCAGCTTCCAAAACAATAAAGGTTCTTGGTGGCGATATTACTTACAGAAGAGTGACGACTGGAATATATAACCCTACTACTGGCTCAATGAGTGAAGTTAAAACAGATGTCAGTATAAAGGGTGTCGTGAGCAACGTAGCAAGGTCTGAGGTGACTGACCTAGTTTCTAGTCAAGATAAACGACTTACCATATCTGCTGGAGATATAACTTTTACTCCAACAACATTTGATCGAGTTGTTATAGGCGGAACAGAATATAAAGTGGTTCAAATCAATACAAATGAGCAAGGCAATACAGCTATCAGCTTTGATATTTTCTTGAGGTAGTCATGGCAAGACAGATTAAATTTTCTGAGATTGATGATTTTTTTGAGGAACTTGTAGTTGATCTTGTTAAGGCTACGACTCTTGAGTGGACAAGAAGAGTAAAAAAAGCGACCCCAGTGAGGATAGTTTACAAAGGGGAACCAAAAGGAGGTGGCCAGTTAAGGGCTGCATGGCAAACGAAGATTAAAAAGTTTGAAGGGACTGTGACCAACAATCTTGTTTATGCAGAGCCTGTTTGTTTTGGCGTTAATAAACCACCCTCATGGGGTGGTGTTTATAGGACAAGACAGAATACAGTCGAGGGTTTTCCTGAGCTTATTGGAAAAGAATTAGAGCAATATGTTTTGAAACAAATAAGGAGGGGAATTTGATGGCAGCTACAGATCTTAATACAGTTAGAGCAACTATTGAGAAACGCTTGAATGATGAGTTCAAAAAAGGACAGCCAGTGCCTTTGGTTTTTAACAATATTCCTTTTGACGCTTCAAATGTAGATCAGTTTATTCAGTGTGTTACTAGCTTTGGATCAAGTGAATACCTCACTCAACAAGCACCAAATTCAAGCACAACAGCGACTAATCTTATTGTTGGTCTTATTACATTAAATATATTTACAAAGCAGGGTCTTGGAATCAATGCAAATTTTGCAATCAGTAAAAGATTAAGAAATCTATTTAATAGAATTACAGTTTCTGATGTAAGATTCGATCCACCAGTAGGGCCTGAGATATTGCAATCTAGTCCAGAAGGTAAGTTTCAAACACAGATTAGAATAACATTTGAATTATATGAGGCTCTTACTCCATGATTGAAATTACAGAAGAAATGCTTGACGCTATTGAAGCTGTCAAAGGTAGAAGAGAACCACAATACTGGGATCATCAATGTAGACGATATTTAGAAAAACAAAAAAATTTGCAAAATTTATCAAAAGATGAGCTTGAAAAAAAAGGTAGAGAGCTTGGAATTGAACTTGATAAAAGAAAGTCGAAAGACAAACTAATAGAAGAAATAGAAAAACAACAGAAAAAAGGTTAATATAATTATAAATATTTCTTTTTATTGTTATGGCTGCTGTAAAAGGTGATGTCGGGCAAGTCAAATTTGATGATGGCGGCTCTTCAGTCAACCCTGTTTTAGGCACTAGATCATGGTCTATGTCTATCACCAAAGATACCCAAGAAACAACTGTTCAAGGTGACACTTTCAAATCTTTTATTGGTGGACTTATTGAAGGTGAAGGAACTGCGGAATTAGTCTATGACAATGCCGCATCTGGTGAGACTGCAACTTTTGTTGATGGTGTATTAACTACAGGTGACGCTGGAACAGCATCTTTTGAACTTTTCCCTGATAGTGCCAGTGGTTCTGCAAAGATCAGCTTCAGTGGCCTTATAACAAACTTTGAACAAAGTTCAGCACTTGGTGATGTAAACACAATCAGCATCACATTCAAGCCATCTGGCACAATTACATCAGCAATCTAAAAGTAAAATTCTTCGCATTTATTTATGGCAACTAAAAGAACCGCAGAGGTATTGCTTGGGGCGTTTCAAGATGAAATGGTCACAAGAAGGCAGTTTGACGTAAAAAACTCAAAAGATGAAGTCATTATGACTTTGTATTTCAAGCCCATAACAAGATATGCAAGGGTCAAAGCTCAACAATTAGCTGGCCCAAATGCAGATGCTTTGGTTGTATCTACTCAATTACTTTGTCAGATGGCAGAGAAAGAAGATGGAACTCCAGCCTTTGATATGTCAGATGCTCCAATATTACAAAGACAGCTACCAGAAAAAGTTTTAAATGATCTTGAGCTTTTCTTGAATGACATCAAGCTTGATATTGATACAGCAAAAAAAGAATAAAAGGGGACAACTGGTTTAGATTTGAGTTTTTCCTAGCAACAGAACTTGGTAAGACAGTGCAAGAACTCAGGCTCAACATGACTGAGGCAGAGCTTATATATTGGGCTGGATATTATGAAATAAAGCATGAAGAAGAAAAGACGGCATTGCAACGACAAAAACGCAATTCAAGGTAATATAGAATAAAGGTTTTTTTTATTTGTGGCAGAAGCAGTCGTTAGGTTAAAAGTTGATGCCAGCGGTGCAACTAGGGCTTTAGATGGTGTCCAAAACAGAACGAACAAATTACAAGGCTCATTTAATGGCCTAAGAAATGCCATTGCTGCAACTGGCTTAGTTTTAATTGGAAGGCAAGCAGTTAATACATCAGCAAACTTTGAAAAACTTAATGTTAGATTAGGATTGCTTACAAAAGCAAGTGGCTCTTTTGCAGCGTCACAAAAGATTGCGACAGATGCACAGAAAGCGTTTGGACTTAGTGCGACTGAAGCTTTAGAAGGTGTAACAGATATTACGGCAAGACTGGCTCCACTTGGCTCATCAGTTGAAGATATAAGAACTGTATTTTTTGGCTTTAACACAGCAGCAAAATTAGCTGGATCATCTGCTCAAGAATCATCAAACGCATTTAGGCAACTAGCACAGGCTCTCGGCTCAGGAAGGCTTGCTGGTGATGAGTTTAGAAGTGTCTCAGAGCAAGTGCCAACCGTTCTTGCTCCTATAGCAGAGGAACTTGGTGTAACTATTGGAGAACTAAAAAAACTTGCGGCAGATGGCAAATTGACAAGTGATGTCGTACTTAGAGCTTTGGGAAGAATAGGTAATGAGGGCAGTGGATTTTTGAAAGAATTATTGAAAAATGATCCAACACAAGTATTCAAGAATTTTACTAATGCGACAGAGGATCTATCAAGAGCTTTTGGAGATCAATTAAGACCAGCCGTTGAGGGCGTTACAAGATTGCTTACTGATTTTATTGTTGAAATAACTGCATTTGTAAATTCGCCAGTTGGTAAAACTACAATGATATTTGCTGCGTTAGCTCTTGCCGCCAAAGGAGTTGCTATAGCACTTCCCCTTGTAAGTGCAGCCTTAATAAAAGTAGCCGCTGCTGGCGGTGTAGCTACGCTTGCCCTTAATGCAATTCCTTTTGTTGCTGTTGCAACAGGTATCGGAGCAATAGTGACACAATTAATAAAACAAAAAAAAGAACAAGACGAAGTTACTGAAGCAATCAAAAGAGGTGAAATAGCACAATTAAGAGCTTTAGAGGCTGATATTGGAATAAAAATGGCAAAAGAAATTTCAAAAATTAATAACTCAAATGATAAGAGAACTATAGCGGCGGCAGAAAGAAGGCTTGCTCTTCTCCATGATCAAATGGCTCCAATTAAAGAAAGATTAGATATTGCAATTCAAGACAATGCAGAGGCAGAAAAAGCAAATAAACTTGAAAAAGAACGAAAAGAAAAAATAGAAGCAAGTAAAAAGGCAGCGGGAGAACTTAAGGAAAAAATGACTGCCATAGGAGAGGAAATCGAAAGCAGTATAAAAAATAATTTAAGGGACGCTATAACTGGTGCGAAAACATTTGGAGAGGCTATGACAGGCGTTTTAAACAAGATAAGAGACAAAATCATAGACGCACAAATAGACAAAATTTTTGGTTCATTTGGAGAAAACTTTGGTAAAAGTTCAACTGGTGGAGAAAGGAAAGGGCTTGGAGGATTTCTTGGTGGAGTGATTGGAGGACTTTTTAGAGCAAATGGTGGCCCTGTAAAAGCAAATCAGCCTTATATTGTTGGAGAACGTCAACCTGAGCTATTTGTTCCAAGAACCTCTGGCAATATAGTGCCATCTGTTCCTATGGGGGGAGAATCTGTTGTAAATAACATTACTGTTAGCGTGGACGCTACAGGATCGTCTGTTAGTGGTTCATCTGCTGAAGGAAATCAGTTAGGTGAACAAATAGCCGCTGCTATACAATCGGAACTAATCAAACAAAAAAGAGTCGGAGGTTTATTAGCATAATGGCAACTTTTCCAGATGTCTTACCGACATATTCAAGCGTTGAAGATACAGACCAAAAAAGTCAAAGGGTTAAATTCGGTGATGGATATGAGCAGCGTTTAGTTTTTGGATTGCCTACAAACAAAAGACTCATATCTTTGAGAATGACTTTTAATGTTACTACTGCGGTGTCAAAAACAATCAATGATTTTCTTAATGAAAGATTTGACGATCAAGCAAGTTTTGACGTAAGCACTGCTTTTAGACAAAATGTTTTGCCTGACTTATCAGCATCACCAGAATTTATTTGCACTAGAAGATCCAGAACTCTTGTTACAAATGGCAGAGTTGTTATGAGCATTACTTTTGAGGAGGTCAAAGAACCGTAATGGCTATTCCTGTTTCTGAATTACAAAGCATAAATCCAAGTAGTTTGATTGAACTTTTTGTTTTAGAGCTATTTCAAAATCTACATGGAAGCACTGACGTTTTAAGATTTCACAGTGGGACAAAACTAGATACAAATGTTGACATAGTTTGGAGAGGTAATACTTATCAAAAGTTTCCTGTTGAAGCCTCTGGTTTTGAATTTTCTTCAAAAGGTCAAATCCCAAGACCAATATTTAAAATTGCAAACTTGGTAGGTTTGACTCATGACAGTCAAGTTTTAACAGTTTCTGATTTGATGATTATTGTTAATCAAACTACAAATCAAAATGACCTCATAGGTGCGAAGTTTACAAGAATTAGAACTTTAGCCAGCAGTCTTGATGCTGTAAACTTTACAGGCAACTCAAATCCTTTTGGTACTCCAAATGATGATGAACTACCTCAAGAAATATTTTTTATTGACAGGAAAGTCCAAGAGAATAGAAATTTTGTTGAATTTGAACTTGTCTCAGAGATTGATTTAGCTGGTAAAAAAATTCCAGCTAGACAAGTTTTAAGAACTGAATTTGCTGGAGTTGGTACATTCATCAATCAATGATTATGTGGAAAGAAAAAGCTTTTGAACACGCAACAAAAGAACAGCCTTTGGAGTGCTGTGGACTTTTGGTAAAAGATAAAGGCGAACTTGATTACTGGCCTTGTAGAAATGTTGCTTTTAAACATGACGTTGCAAACTTTGTCATTGAACCAGATGACTGGGCTATATGTGAGGATTCAGTAGATGAGATAATCGGAATTGTTCATAGTCACCCAGAATTTAATATGGAATTTTCGCCAGCAGATAAGGCATCATGTAATGCTCTTGAGTTACGTTTTTATCTTGTAAACCCAAACACAAAGAGTATTATCTATATAGATCCAGAGATAGGCAATGTTAACTAAAATAAAAGTATATGGGCCTTTAAAAAAGTTCTGTAATAATCAAAAATATTTTGAAGCTAAAGTTCAAAAGCCTATAGATGCGATTTCTTTTTTGAAATGCAATTTCAAAGGTTTAGAGAAACACATGGCAAATCAACATTATTGCATCAAAGTTAGAGGAAAAGAAATATCAGAAAAAAACTTATCCATGAAAATGGACGGAGACATACAGATAATACCAATAGCACATGGTAATTTTTTTGGAATTATTCTTGGAATTGGTGCTTTACTTGGAGGAAGTGCTATTTCTGGAGGTGTCTTGGCTACTGTTGCTGCGTCTGTTTTAACTTCTATCGGTACTTCTTTAGTTATTGGGGGAATCACAGATATGCTTACTCCAAATCAAACAAATAACAGAGGAGGGAGTGGTATGGACGAAACCGACCCCTCAGCCTTTTCTAGTAATTATTCTTTTACAGGGCTTACAAATGTCAGCAGAGCAGGTATTCCAGTCAACTGTGTTTTTGGGGAAATTTTTGTCGGATCAATAACCATTTCAAATGGTGTTGATACTGTCCAAGTAAAAGAGGATTAAAATGCCTAGACTTCAAGACTTAGATCAAAATACAGTTTTTAATAATCCTGATTTACCAGAGGACGCACTTTCTAGTAAGCAATTTTCAACTTTAATTGAGATTATATCGGAAGGACAGATTGAGGGATCAGTTTCAGCAAGCAAAGCTGGTGTCACAGATAAGACATCTGATGCCTACCTAAATCATTTCTTAAAAGATGTATTCCTTAATGGGACACAAGTTTTACAAGAGGCAGCGGACGTTTCAAGCCCACCTGATTCTGCTTTTAATTTTAAAAGTGTTGAATTTGATTTTCGGGACGGAAGTTCAAGTCAAACAAAAATAAATGGTGTTAGAAATATTGAAAGAACAACAGTAAATGGACTCACTGTTACAACTTCAAACCCAAGAGAAGAAACAATAACAGATACCTCTATTGAAACTGTAAGAATAACAGTTCAATTTCAAGCTTTACAAACATTTGAAGATAATGGAAATATCTCTGGAGCAGAGGTTCAACTTCAAATAAAAACGGTACAGAATGATGGCACAAATACAATTCATATCACAGACGTTGTTAAGGGCAGAGCTTCAAACGCATACAACAGAGACTATGAATTTGATTTGCCTACAAATGCCTCTTTCCCTGTTGTTGTAAGAGTTGAAAGAATTACCGCAGACAGCACAGATACAAAATTACAAAATGCTTTCAAATTTATGACAATGACTGAGTTGTTAAAAGCACCGCAGACATATCCAAATACTGCTCATATCGCTTTACGGATAGATTCAGAACAGTTCCCCAGAATACCTAGAAGAACATTCCGTATAAGAGGAATAAAGGTAAAAATCCCACATAATGCCACTGTTGATTTAAGTAATGGAAGAATTACATACAGCGGAACTTTCAACGGAACATTTAAAACAGATCCAGAATGGACAAGCGATCCAGCTTGGATTTTATTTAATTTATTAACAAATGACCGATATGGGGCGGGAATATCAGAATCAAATTTAAATCAATATTCTTTTTATAGTGTGAGTGAATATTGTAATGAACTTGTTAATGATGGTCAAAACGGACAGGAGCCACGTTTTCAGACAAATATAAATATCACCACTGCTAAGGAAGCATTTAATGTTATTAATGAGCTTTGTTCTGTTTTTAGAGGCATTGCATACTTTGGGGCTGGGACAATAGAGGTAGCAAATGATCAGCCAGCAACAAGTAAATATTTATTTAATTTGTCAAATGTAACTGAGCAAGGTTTTACATATTTTGGAAGTAGTAGAAAAGCAAGACACACAGTAATAAATGTTGCCTATTTTGATATGGAAACTCAAGAGATTGATTATGAAACAGTACAGGCAGAGCAAACGACTAGAGATAAATATGGTTCAGTTGTAAAAACTGTCAGAGCAATGGGAACTACATCAAGAGGGCAAGCCCAAAGACTTGGAAAATGGCTTTTATATAACGAACAAAATTCTGGAGAGACTTGTAGCTTTACCACCTCTATTGATGCGGGAGTTATTGTAAGGCCGCACGATATAATTTCGATTCAAGATCCTATGAAAAGCGGTGTAAGAAGAGGGGGAAGAATCTCAGCATCTTCAACACCAACCACAACACAAATTGTCGTTGATGACACAGCTAATACAGACATTCCTACTGTTTCAGCTTCACCCACTCTAAGTGTTGTTCTACCAGATGGATCTGTCAGTACACGAAACGTCAGTAGTGTATCAGGGTCAACAATAACAGTATCATCAGCTTTTACTAATAGCAGCGGTCAGGCGGCTGCTCCAAATCCAAACAGCGTATATATTTTTGAGACTTCAACATTACAGACTACTGAGTGGAGAGTTTTAACTGTTAAAGAAAACAAAGATACAACTTTTACAATTACAGCTTTATTACACGATCCAAATAAATATGCTGCTGTTGAAGATGGAGAAGTTTTGCCCACAAGATCAATTTCTACATTAACAGAGATAAAACAACCACCAGCACAAATGACGTTTCAAGAAAAGATTGTTGCTGTTAATAATAAGGCTATAAGTAAAATAATTGTTTCATGGCAGCCAGTAGTCGGAGCTACAAGCTACCAGTTCCAGTATCGAAGAAATAATGAAAATTATGTAAATATCACTACCACTTCAAATGATTATGTCATTGAAAATGGTGACGTTGGAACTTATGACTTTAGGATATTTTCAATCAATGCACTTGGAGTTCCATCTGTTACACCCCTTGAAGATCAATTCATAGCCGCTGGAAAAACAGCAGCCCCTCAAGATGTACAAGGACTTACTCTTGAACCAATAGACGGAAAACTTGTAAGGCTTAAATGGGACAAAACCACCGAAATAGATGTAATTCATGGGGGGTTCACTCATATCAGACATTCTCCAGCTACAAGCGGGGCTGATTTTGGATCTGCTCAAGATTTGATCCAAGCAGTTAGCGGGGCAACAACCGAAGTTACTGTTCCAGCTTTAGTCGGAACGTATATTCTTAAATACACTGACGATCTTGGGAATTTTTCAGAAAATGACGCAACAATAACCATATCAATTCCAAGTCAATTAACATCACTCTCAATAATTCAACAAAGAGAAAATCCTAATTTCACAGGTACAAAAACGAATACAACAGTTTCAAGTAGCAAATTAAAATTAGATACTTTAACAGCTACGTCAACAGGAACTTATGAATTTGCCTCTGTTGTTGATCTCGGAGCAAGTTTTACTTTAGGACTTCAAAGAGTAATCACAAGTCTTGGTGTTAATACATCAGACTTACTTGACAGCAGAAGTGGTAATGTTGACGATTATGACTCTTGGGACGGCAGTGTCGTAAATCAAACAAACTGCAAGGTGTCAGTTGCAACATCTTTGGACAATTCTACTTTTACAGATTTTCAAGACTTTTCTCAAGCAAATTTTGTAGGTAGATACTATAAATTCAAATCAACTTTATCAAGCACCAACATTGGGCAAAATATCGAAGTAAGTGTCTTGGGCTTTGATGCTTTTATTGAGCTTAGAACAGAAACCTCAGCTAGTAACTCAGCAACAAGCAATGGTGTGATTGCGTCTGGAACTTCAAATTCTGGCAAGGATATTAGTTTTGTTAATAATTTTTTTACAGGGACTTCCGCAATAGGTGGCAGTACTTCAGCTTATTTACCATCAATACAAGTTGTTCCAACTAACATGGGTGCAAACGAAACATATACAATTACTTCTATTTCTGGTTCTGGATTTAATGTTAAATTTACCGATTCTGGTGGTAGTGTAATAAATAGAAACTTTACTTTTACTGCTACTGGTTTCGGCAAATCAAGCTAACATAAAAATAAAATGGCACAAGATACCGATTTTCAAATTCCAAATGGAACTGGTCAAGCTGTAAGACTTGATATTCAGACTGCAATTTTAGCTTTGGCATCATTGAGCAGTGGAAGTCAGTCAGGTTTAGGAACCACACAACCATGCCAATTATTTGCAGACACAGCAAATGGACTTTTGAAGATAAGAGACACAGGTGGCAATGCCGCAGCGGGATCAGCAACATTTCATACGATTGGCACACTTAACACAACTAACTTAGGGTTATTGCCTCGAAGTGGAGGTTCATCTGCTCCTATGACAGGTGTTTTGCAATTATCAACTGGATCAGCCTCTGCCCCATCAGTTAATTTTGGCTCCGCTACAACTGGATTTTTTCAGAATACAGCAAATGCTGTTGGTTTTACTGGTGCAAGTAATTTAGCAATGCAGTTCAGTAATGATGGTTTTGATATGTTAGGCCAAAGACCAGTAAGGTTTTATGAATCAGATTCAACTCACAATATTCAAATAAAAGCTCCTAGTTCAGTTGCATCAGATAAAGTTTTGACTTTACCAGATGAAACAGGAACAATTCTTACATCAGCTTCAACAATTCCAGCTTCTCAAACAAAAGCAGCTTTTTCTTTTATAAACTTTAACAGTGAAACTAACTCCATCAGAGGAAGTCATAATGTTTCTACAATTACAGATCATGGGGTGGGTAATTTTTCTGTGAATTTTACAAGTTCCGCTTCAAATAATGACTATTCAGTAACAATGACAGGAGGTATTAGTTCAAATAATAATGTTACGACATTTCAAATTTCATCAAGTGGGCCTAACCTTAACAGTAATAGTTTTGATGAAGCTAATTTTGCCACTGGTAGTTTTAGGTTTGTGATGGGGGAAAGTCAGACATCAGTTCCAAGAGATTGCAAAATAGTATGTGCCACTGTCCATGAGACTTGATATAGTAAAAGAAAAAACTTATGGCTGTTTCCGATAAAAGAATTGTATATATGCAAGATGACGGCACTGTTGCCATCATGATCCCTACTGATGAATGTGGTTTGACTGTTGAACAGATACAGGCAAAAGATGTGCCTGACGGAAAAACATCTTATATAATAGACGCAAGTGAAGTTCCAACAGACAGGAGCTTCAGAAATGCTTGGACTTACACACCTTAAATATTATGGGATTTAACATAGACATGGCAAAAGCGAAAGAATTACATAAAGATAAAATTCGCTTGGCTAGAGAAGAAAAATTTAAAGAACTTGATGTTGAATTTCAAAGAGCAATCGAAACGAATGACACTTCAACTCAAGCTAGTGTTGCAGCAAAAAAACAAGCACTTAGGGACGCACCAGCCGACTCCGCAATATCATCAGCAAGTGACACAGATGCACTAAAAGCACAATGGAACACAAGCATTTTAGGCGATTCTCCTTATAGTTAAATGGCTATTTCTCCCGCAAACTACGATATGACTGTTCAACGAAGATCAGATCATGCTATACAACTTGTTTTTAAAGATAGCAATAATGATGCAATAAATTTAACTGGATTTACTGTAGCTGCACAAGTTTGGGAAGAAACAAGGACTACTAAATATGCTGATTTTGGTGTTACTTATACGAATAGAACAACTGGAACGATTGATATTGCTTTAACCGATACACAAACAGCAACATTTTCACCAAATGAATTAAAATATGATGTCTTGTTAACAAATCCCGCTGGACTTAAAGAATATTATTTAGAAGGTACAATATATGTAAGCGAAGGCTATACAACATGACTTCAGTAAACATCACAACAACAGAAAATACTGTCACTGTTAATGAAGGTGATGCAACTGTTATAACTGTTGCTACTCAAGGGCCGCAAGGCCCTAGTTTTGCTTCATCAGGAACTACCATGAATGATGACAACAGAGTTGATGGCTCAGTTGTGTTTTTCGATCAATCAAGTGGTACATTTAAAGCAGATGCTACAACCACAAAGCTAACACTCGTCAATGGAGGTAATTTTTAGGCCATGTCTAACACAATAAGAATTAAAAAAAGAGCAGCCTCTGGCAGTGCGGGTGCGCCGTCTAGTTTATCTCCATCAGAGTTAGCATTTAATGAAGCAGATCTGAAGTTATATTATGGTTTTGGTGATAATGGCTCTACCCCACCATCTGCAAGCTCTATCATCACTGTGGGTGGTGCTGGTGCATTTTTTAACAAGACAGATACAAGAACAGCAAATACTGTTTTATCAGGCCCTACAACTGGATCTGCGGCGGCTCCTACATTTAGAGCTTTAGTTGCGGCTGATTTATTAAAGTTAAATGAATTTACTGCCCCTGATGGTGCTGTTAGTCTAAATAGTCAAAAAATTACAAACTTAGCTACGCCGAGTGCTGATGGTGATGCGGCCAGTAAGTCGTATGTTGATGGTGTTTCTCAAGGATTAGATGTTAAAGATTCAGTCAAGGCCGCCACGACTGCGAACATTACTATTGCAACTGCTCTTAATAATGGTGACACTTTAGATGGCGTATCTCTTTCAACAAATGACAGAGTATTGGTCAAAGACCAGTCTAGTGCGTCCGAGAATGGTATCTACATAGTCGGGTCATCACCAGCAAGGGCTGATGATATGGCTGCTGGCTCTGATGCGGCAGGGGCATTTATGTTTGTTGAAAGCGGCACTGTAAACGGCGATAATGGGTTTGTTTGCAGTTCTGACAAGGGATCAGCGGTTGTAGGAACAAATAATCTTACTTTTGTTCAGTTCTCTGGGGCGGGTCAAATTACAGCGGGTGATGGCTTAGATAAATCAGGAAATACTCTTTCTCTTGATCTCAAATCAAATGGGGGTCTTGTTTTTGAGTCAACTGAACTAGCTGTTGATCTTGGTGCTAGTTCGATCACAGGAACTTTAGCTGTTTCAGACGGTGGAACGGGTGCAACTTCAGCTAGTAATGCAAGGTCAAATTTAGGCTTAGTGATTGGAACAGATGTCGAACCACATAGCGATAAACTGACAGAGCTTGCAACAATGGCTCAGAATACTGCTGATGCTTTGGCAGATTTAACAAACACTGAAGTGGGAATCCTTGATGGAGCAACGGTAACGACTGCTGAATTAAATATCATGGACGGGGACACATCTGCTACTTCAACAACTTTAGTCACCGCAGATCGTTTTGTGTGCAACGATAATGGCACTATGAAGCAAGTCAGTTTGGCCAATTTGATAACATTCATTGCTGATGGATCAACAAGTGGATATGTAGTAAATGGAGGAACTTACTAAAATTATTTTTTAAGGAGGTGGCTCAATGGCTAATACAATCAAACTTAAGCAAGGTTCTGGAAGTGACCCAAGTGCAAGTGATCTTGTTTTAGGCGAACCAGCCGTTAGAACTGATACGGCAGAGATATTTTTAAAGAAAGATGATGGAACAGTAGCAAAACTATCTGGAGGTGGTTTAAGTGACGGAGATAAAGGAGATATAACTGTCAGCAATAGTGCGGCAACTTTTACTATTGATAGTGGGGTAATTGATAACGCAAATATAGCCTCAAACGCAGCGATAGCTGGAACAAAAATTGATCCTGACTTTGGATCGCAGAATATTGAAACAAGTGGAAACATAACTTCTCCAGTTTTAGTTGCTCAAGGTGCATCTGGTTCTGGTGATGGAATAATACTTTTAAATTCTGGCGGTGGAACAAATGCTGATTTTGCAAGAATTAGGCAAGTTCTTTCTGATGATTCTTTTGTAATTGAAAACAAAGCTACTGGTTCTTATGTATCAAGATTTTCTATTGCTTCAGATGGAACAGTTACTATTCCTAATAATTTAGATTGTAGTGCTGGTATTGACGTAACGGGTACAACTACTGGCACAGTTTCTAGTGCAAATGCACAAATATTGAAGTTAGTTGCAAATATGGGGACTAATAATAATAGAACTTTAAATTTTAATTCACCAACTACAGACTCAGGTTCAGAACCCTTTGTTATATCAACAGGCAATGCTTTACAAGTTGATATAGATAGTCAAAAAACATTGTTTATAGATCATAGTGGACAGATAAATTTGCACCATGACGGAAGTACAGATGCAAAGCTATCCACAAGTTCCTCTGGCATTGACGTAACAGGAGGTATAACTTCAACTGGGGACATAACAATTACAAATACTAGCCCACAAATTTTTTTAGTAGATTCAAATAATAATAGTGATTACGAAGTAGCAAACGAAGATGGAACTTTTAGGATAAGAGATACTACAAATTCAGCCAATAGACTTACTATAGATTCTTCTGGGACAACTGAGGTAACAGGGACTTTTGCAATAAATAGCTCTCAGCCAACAATTCAGTTAAACGATTCAGATGCTAATGATGATTTTGCTATAAGAAATGTTGATGGTGTTTTTGGAATAAGAGATATAACAAACGGTGCAAATAGATTAACAATTAATTCTTCAGGAACAGTAAACATAGCGGGAAATGTAGATTTTGGTGCGGGTATTGACGTAACAGGGCAAATCACAGCGACTGACACCATAAGCACTACTGGTAATTTAGATATGTCTGATTCTTCGGGAACTGGAAATAATAGAATTAGGCTAGGAAATGATGATGATTTAGAGATTTATCATGATGGCAGCAATAGCAGGATCAGCGATAGTGGGACAGGAATGTTAATTCTTCAAACTAGCACACTTACAGTTAGCAACGCTGCTAATAGTGAACTTATGATTTCGGCAGAGGAAGATGGTGCGGTAAAACTTTATTTTAACCACAGTAAAAAATTAGAAACAAAAACTGATGGCGTTGATGTAATAGGAGAGCTTCAATGTGACTCTTTAGATGTTGATGGAAGTGCTGAATTTTCAGGTGCAGACGCTACTTTTTTTGGTGCAAATTATAATGCTTTTTGGGATCATAGTGCTAGTCAATTTCAGATAGAAGATAACGCTAAAATTGTTTATGGTTCTAGCCAAGATTTACAAATTTACCATGATGGTTCAAATTCTAGGATTGTAGATAGTGGTACAGGTAATCTTAATATTGATTCAAGTGCGGTTGTTATAAGAAGTGCTAACGCTGCTGATAACTTAGCTAAATTCATACAAAATGGAGCTTGTGAACTCTATCATAATGGCTCAAAAAAATTAAATACAAACAGTGGCGGCGTGGATATATCTGGTCATGCTTATTTCGCTGATAACAATGGAACACGTTTCGGAGCAGGCGAAGATTTTAGGATTTACCATGATGGTTCAACAAATCTAATAGTAACTGAAGGTCCAAATATCAAAATTGGAACAACAGGAGAAACTTTTGCGTTGTTTAAAAATAATAATGCTGTGGAATTGTACTATGACAATTCAAAGAAGGCGGAGACAGTATCGGGGGGATTTACAGTATCAGGAACTTGCACTGCGACAACTTTTTCTGGAAGTGGTGCGAATTTAACAAATTTACCCTCTCCTACTGTCGAAAATGCTGCGTTTGCATGGATTAATTTTAGCAGTACTACAAATTCAATTAGAGGAAGTTATAACGTAAGTTCTATCTCAGATCATGGAACTGGCAATTTTTCGGTTAACTTTACTAATAATGCCTCAAACAATAATTATGCTGTTCAGATTAACGGAACACAGACAACAAGTAATACTGCAATATCATTCTTGCTTTCTCATAGTGGGCCAAACTTAAACTCAAACACTTATTCAGATAGTAATTTTTCAACAAGTGCTTTTAGGTGGGTTATGGGTTATGGGCCATCTTCAGTTTCTATGGATTCAAAACTTGTTTGTGCTACTGTTCACGAATCATAATTGTGCTATTTTATAAATAATTATTTATTGTAAATGTCTGCTATTACTGAAAAGCAAATTCTTCAATGGAAAGAAGAGCTTAAAAACCATAAAGAAAGACTTACACAAGCACAATCTGTTGTTGAGACAGAAACTAAACTTATTTCAATGATTGAGGGCGGTATTCAGTTTGGGGAGAGTTTGTTGAAACAGATCGAAGAAGCAACCCCGAAATCAGGTACAGTGGAGCTAGGCCAACCACAAGACAAAATGTCATCAAAGTCAAAGGCGTAGCCAACTTTAACAGAATTTCTTTTAACATAAAATGCTTGACCGTATTATAAAAATTATATCCATCTTGTCATTTTTGATGTCAATTTCAATGGCAGCTTTCGGATATGTAGCAATTCGCTATATGGGAAGCCCTGAGTTTGAGAGGACTTTGAAAAACAAGATCATGGGAAGTCTGGAGGATAAATTACCAGATGTTATGGGAGAAAAGATACCAAATCTTACAGGGCCATCTATACAACTGCCAGAACCATCAAAGGTGAACAAACTTGGAAATCCCAAGAATTGAAATACCACAGATACAGATAAAAGAAATTCATATCCCTAGAACAAGAACATGGGAACAATATCCAACAACTTTAGATATTATTGATAAACCTAAGATTGATTATCCTGTTGTAAGTTATCCAACATTCGAGGCTCTACAATATAATCCTGATAAATTTATTCCAACAGATCCAGTAAAACAGCCAGAACAACCTCAACCAGATATACCACAGCCGCCAGAATATAAACCAAAAGTCAAAAAAGATAAAGAGTTTTTTGTCAAATGCCCTAACGAAGATAATATTCCAGTAGGAAGTTACCCTAATGATTTGAAGCTACAAGTCGTTATCGGTCATTCTGTAAAAGATGGTAAGTGTTATGAAATCTACAGAGATTCAACCTTTGTTGAGAAATGGATACCTAGCACTCCTATTCTTGTTAATACTTCAATTATTGCTGTTACTGCGGCTTCAAGTCCTATCATAGCCAATTTACTTAAAAACCTCATCAAAACAGCCATAAAGAAACTGAGCAAAAAGAAGGATAAATCAAAGGCATAAACATAAGCAAGCAAAATTACAAGCCCCTTACAGGCGATTCTGAATGGACTAAATTTACTTATTTAGCTCAATTTTGTGTGTATGAGGGATAACTTGGTTCATTTTAGGTTTGCTTACTATATCTGAACAAAGATCAAAATATTTAGAATCTGGAGAATATTCTGCCCCTATAACTCTTAGCTCATGACAATTTTTTAATCTGGCCAATTCGTAGTTTAATCTGGCTGTCGATAATTGTTGTTGCATTATCTTTTCCTGAGTAGTCGCACTTTTGAGGCAAGCATTTTGAAAACGCTTGTCAAGTGGGACGGATATTGTAGCTGCTATCCCAAAATTAAAAGAAGTAGAATCTTTGTTGCCGCTATAGTTTTCTCTGTAGTAGAGAATCTCACCCGCATTTGTGAGGTTGCCATCTGAGTCTGTTGCTTCGTTATAGACTGGCGTATGGAAGATGTAGTCTTGAGGCCGCTTTACTGCAACCGAAGTAGTGGCAAATGGGCTTATGGATAATGTAGCTCCAGAACATTGAATACCAGCACCATAAGAATTTTCTGTCATAGGCCCCGTTAATACTTGAGTGGCGAAATTCGATACACTGGAACTTGTATTCGACTGAGGATTCGCTATTGTGCTTTGAGAGGCATAACTAGGCAGACAAGAAAAAAGCGTTATTAGTTGGAAAATATAATAGTAGTATCTGTTACCACTTCTGAGGTCACTTGCCTTGTTATATCTATCACGCTTTCTAATGAAGGGCCTTTGTAAAACTCTGAAAATTGAAACGCATTTCCTTGTGTGGTTTGCTGCCATTGAGGTTTTTGATCCATATTCAAGCCTGTCCATTCGTAGGTAGTTCCATTGATGGTTTCTGTCACTGTGGCATTTGGCATGGATATTGAATCACAGTTGCCGCATGAGATACCAGAACCAGTGACACTATAGGTATAACCAGAATTGTAGCGAACTTCTCGGATATTTTCTGTGAGATTATTAGTGGTAACAGATCGACTTGTAGATGTAGCACTGTTAAAGTTTGGCACTACAGTTTGAGCATAAGATGGACTAATAAAAAATATAAGCGGCAAATATTTCCACATTAATCAACAGTTAAATCTGTAACAAATTGACCAGTGAGAACAACCCCAGTCCCTGTTCCAGCAGAAAGAGTCATTGTGTGATTATCTAATGAAACGGCTGCTGTGCCTACTGAGCCAGCACTTGTGGAAGTAAGGTCACTAAAATTGCTGACTGTGCCTACTGTTGGGGCTGACCCAGAAGTAGCGTCCCCTTCGAGATAGCTAGTACTGAATGAAAAAGCCTCGCCGCTAGTTGCTTGGGTAACAGAACTAGGAAAGCTTATTGCTGGAGTTCCTGATGTGACAGAACCAAATCCACCAATAGTTGCGGCTGAGTTTGAATCTGTAGTAGTTATGTTATTTCCACTTATGCTATAACTTGAACCAATTTTATCGGCTGAAGTAGCTGCGGATAAACTCTCTAGCTTCACACTTGAAGTTATTGAGTGTTGAATGTCACAGTAGGCCGCAGTTGGAACACAGAGGGCGGCAAGTAATAAGAGTTTTTTCATTTGATTCCAGCTTTGGTGTTCTTGTTATCTACTATAGTATCTTTTTTCTTTTTGATTTGAAAACCTAGTGAAGCTGTCGAGGCTGAAAAAATCGAAGCAATGAAGGTCGGGTCAAAATCTACAATCTTTTTGCCAGATGGCGGTTCATAGTATGAAAGGGATAAAAGTGTTGCCGACCACAAAAGTACGCAAACTTTCACAATGGTTTCAACTTTACTAGGCTCTTGATCGTCCATGAAAATTAAGATTATTGTTGAATACTGGTATTTTAGCTATGTTTGGAAAAACAAACAATTCAATGATTCGTATTCTTAAGCCTATCCTTTTAACTTTCTGCAAAACAAACGCAGTCAAAAAATTAATTCTTGACCTTTTAAAAGCTTTGGTCAAAACAACAGACAACACGATTGATGACAAAATTGTTGAAATGATAGAAACAAAGCTATGGCCTAGTTTGTGATGAAAAATATAATACAAGCACTCACTGACAGCTATAGTCTTGAAGGTGAGTTTGAGGTACAGAAGTCTATAAACTATATTGAAAATATGGAGGATATTGAATTACTTAAGCCTTATGCAATAAAGCTATTACAGACAAATGCAAGACAAGCTCATTTTGTTACCAGTGCCATTGATCTGATAGCTCATCAGCAAGCATATGTCGTAAGGCTTGAAAGCAAAGTTCGCAAGAAAAAAGCGACCTTTTGGGATCGCTTTAGATATATAATATTTGGGAAGAAATAGAGGTCTTACAGACTTTTATCGCTTATCACTGCCTAATATTGGAGGATTTAACCTTTTGCCCGACAGTGATCCTCGAAGGGAACTCATATCTTTTTGCAAAGTTGCTTATTAAAGAACAAAAAGGGCAAATGTTCTCAAAATTACAAAAGAGCAGCTTTTGACTCGGATTGGAGGGAGTCATCATGCCTCTAAAAAGAAAAGGACTTACATAGATATTTGCCAGATCTCACATCTACTCTGTGTTTGAAACGTGTTCCGACTACGCCCACAGACTTACAAATTAAATACAGTTCATTCGGTTGATCAAATCGAAGCTGTAACTCTAATGCCTCTACTTACGGAACTAAATCTTTTTCTGTAATATCGAACCACATTGCTGATTCAGCTACCATACCAGTTAACTCATCTGTTCTTGATACCTCACAGTATTCATAGAGTTTGTCCATTTCTGGTTCATAAAAGATTTGACCCACATAAGGGTTAACAGGAAAAGAAATTAATTTCATAGTTAGAAAGGAAGATCATCTGGTAACTCAGG
>VTLG01009747.1_pt1 | contig 20148 bp, 30 predicted proteins | sample 4694571 | NCBI WGS metagenome assembly VTLG01 (sample SAMN12604809, study PRJNA352737) | marine metagenome | biome: ENVO:00000447; feature: ENVO:00000209|ENVO:00000569|ENVO:01000036; material: ENVO:00002151; isolation source: viral sequences binned using virsorter ... | reverse complement strand
TACTTGCAGCTCATTCTAATGATGAGTTTAACCAAGTATTGGCTGCATTTCACGCAACTACAGGACACTCGCATGATGGTACTGCGGGTGAAGGTGGACCTATTAGCACTCTTAGAGATGCTGATAGTAATAATAAAATATTAGTTGATACAACTAATAATCATTTAGAATTTTATGTAGAAGTATCTTCTGCTGCGGTAGAACAAGTTAAAATACAAGATGGTGCTATCGTACCTGTCACAGATAATGATATAGATTTAGGAACTTCCTCTCTTGAGTTTAAAGATTTATTTATAGATGGTACAGCAAATGTCGATGCTATTAATTTAGATGGAACACTTATAACATCAACTGCAGCTGAGTTAAATATATTGGATGGTGTAACAGCCACAGCAGCAGAACTTAATATATTAGATGGTGTGACTTCTACTGCGGCAGAACTTAATATCCTTGATGGTGTAACTGCAACGGCAGCAGAATTAAACATTATGGATGGAGTAACATCCACAACTGCGGAATTAAATATACTAGACGGAGTTACTTCGACAGCAGCAGAATTAAATCTAGTTGATGGTATTACAGCAGGAACTGTAAGTGCATCAAAAGCAGTGATAGTAGATTCTAATAAAGATTTAACTGGTCTTAGAAATTTAACTATCTCTGGAGATCTTACAGTATCAGGTGATGATATTACAATGGGTACAAATACTGCAGGTAATTTATTAATAGCAGATGGTACAAATTTTAACTCTATAGCAGTAGGTTCATTATCAGAGATATCTACAGTTGCTAATGATGATGTATTCTTAGCAGTTGATACTTCTGGTGGTGGTCTTAAAAAGATTGCAAGATCAGCAGTAGTTGCAGGATTAGCTACATCAGGTGCGATATCAAATGTAGTAGAGGATTCTACACCACAATTAGGTGGTGATCTTGATATGAATGGTCAAGATATTGTTACTACATCAAATGCAGATATTGAATTAGCACCAAATGGTACAGGGCATGTAACTATTAAAGGTAATACTAATCAAGGTACTCTCCAACTTAATTGCGAAAATAATTCTCATGGTCAACAAATAGTAGCTGCACCACACTCAGAAAGTGCTAATAATGTTTTAACCCTACCAAGCACTGGTGGAGATGCTAGATTAGTATCAACATCTTCAACTGCTACACTAACTAACAAAACTTTAACTACACCTGTAATCACAGAAATAGATTCAGGATCTAGTATTACACTAGATGCAACTACAGATATAGTTTTAGATGCAGGTGGAGCAGATGTCACACTTAAAGATGATGGCACAACTTTTGGTAGTCTAACAAATTCTAGTGGAGAGCTTGTAATTAAATCAGGATCTACACCTACAACTGCTATGACATTTAGTGGTGCTAATGTAACTTTTGCAGGAACAGTAACTATTGGATCTGCAGGTATATCTGAGGCAGAATTGGAGATATTAGATGGTGCGACAGTTACGACAGATGAATTAAATATTTTAGATGGTGTTACATCTACAGCTGCAGAATTAAATATTCTAGATGGTGTGACTTCTACAGCTAGTGAATTAAATATAATGGATGGTGATACATCAGCTAGTTCTACAACTTTAGTAGATGCTGATAGAGTAGTCACAAACGATAATGGCACTATGAAACAGGTAGCATTGACAGACGTTAAAACATATCTATCTAGTGCAGGATTTGTAACAGATGATCCTACAGCTTTAGCTATAGCTTTGGGATAATAATTATTGACTTTTAAAAAAATAGCTATATAATATATAAGTAAATAGGAGAAAATAAATGGCAAATACTTTTAAGGTAGTAACATTTGCAGCAGAACCAAATTCGGCAGGTACACCCTACAAAATGTATACTTGTGCTTCAGGTACAACTACAGTTGTTCTTGGACTAATCCTTACTAATATTAATACTTCAGCAGTAACTGCAGAGGTAGAATTAGTTAGTGATACAGGTAACAGAGGTGGTGCTAATGACGTTGCAAACGGCACATCATTTCTTGTTAAGGATGTTAATATTCCTGCAGGAAGTTCACTTGAATTATTATCAGGTGGTAAGGTTGTATTAGAAGCAACAGATGAAATCAAGATAGATTGCTCTGTAGCAGATAAACTATCAGGAACACTTTCCATAATGGAGATAACGTAAGATGTCTTATATTGGACAAGAACCAAATACGAAAGCATTAACAGCTTCAGATATAGCTGACGATTTAATTACGTCTGCTAAATTAAATTATAGTGAGGCTACACTTACAGACCAAGCAACAGTTACTTGGGATGCTTCAACACAAGATGTATGTAAATTAACTCTAGGTGGTAATAGAACATTAGCTGCTCCTACTAATAGCACCACTGGTCAGTTTATATCAATACTTGTAATACAAGATGGAACAGGTTCAAGAACTCTATCATTTAATGCTGTATATGAATTTGCCTCAGATACAGCCCCAACATTAACAACAACAGCTAATCTAGGTGATGTATTTGTATTTAGATATAATGGATCTAAGTGGATTGAAGTTGGTAGAAATCAAGCATTAACATTATCATAGGAGAATTATGCACGCATTAGTAGAATCAGGATTTATCACAAAAATATTTAATAATCCTAAAGGGTTTACATTAAATGATATTCAATATCCACAAGATATCTTTTACAAATGGACTAAGGATGAGAAAGAAGCTATAGGTATCTATGAAATAATAACTGATTCATCAAATTTTAAAGATGAAGCATACTATAATAATACAAACGAAGAATATACTTTTACAGATAATCAAGTAGTAAGATCATGGGGAACTGCTACACCAAAAAGATTAGAAGATGAAAACGCAGTAGATGAAAATGGTGATCCTATATTAGATGATGATGGAAAACAAATAATTAACTATGGTTTAAAAACAGAAAAAAAAAGAATTATTAAAGATCAAGCATCAGGATTATTAGCACCTACTGATTGGTATGTAGTAAAAGCAACAGAGGTTGCAGATTATAATGTCCCTGAAAACATTACAATATTTAGAGCAGATGTTAGAAGTAAATCAAATGAGATGGAAACTCAAATAGATGCTTGTACTAATGTTGATGAACTCAAAGCATTATACGAATACACAGAACAAGAAGATGGAACAATTACAAGACCTCTAGCAGAATTTCCAGTATTAGAGAGTTAATGCCCATAAACAGTTTTTTATATCCAGCTCCAAGCACACCTACTTTTGCTTATCAAGTTGCTAATTCATTAAGATTAGATGAACCAAGTAATCAAGGCTTGACTAAAACTCCTAGCGGTGCTGGAAATAGAAGAACATTTACTCTTTCAACTTGGGTAAAAAGATCAAAGATAACAAATGAAACAGGTGATGTTCAAACAATGTTTGAATCAAGAGAAAGTAATAATGATAATTGTGCTTTGACTTTTCAAACTGATGATACTTTATCAATTAAACTAAAAGTTAGTGGAACTAATAAAAGCTTAATAACAAATAGAGTATTCAGAGATGTATCAGCTTGGTATCATATAGTTTGTGCGGTAGATACCACACAATCAACATCATCAAACAGAGTAAAAATTTATGTTAATGGTGTTCAAGAAACTTCATTTGGCACTGAAGATTATCCATCACAAGATGCACAAACAAGTTTTAACAATTCAGTTGGACATGGAATAGGTAAAAGATCAGATACAACAAGTCAAAATTTTGATGGTTATTTAACAGAAGTAGTTATGATTGATGGATCAGCTTTAGCACCGACATCATTTGGAGAATTTGATAGTGATAGTCCTACAATATGGAAACCAATAGATATATCAGGTTTAACCTTTGGCACAAATGGATTTTATCTAGACTTTGAGGATAGTTCAGCTTTAGGTAATGATGTGTCAGGAAATAATAATGATTATAGTGTTTCAAATTTATCAGCAGTTGATCAATCTACGGATACTTGCACAAATAATTTTGCAACATTAAATTCTTTATTTGCTACACAAGATTCAGGAGTAATATCAAAGGGTAATACTATTTATACTGCATCAGCAAATGCATGGGGTGGATCAGGCTCAACAATAGGATTATCTCAAGGCAAATGGTATTTTGAAGCACAGATAAATGATAATGCTGGTGGGCATTTTTTTGGTGTAATAGATGAAACTGCTAATGTAAATAACAACCCACACCAAAGAACAGGCTCTACATTTTATTATTCAGGAAGTGGAGGTCAAATGTATAAAGATGGTTCAGGTTCAGGTAGTTATGGAACTTTTGGTGCATCAGATATTGCTGGAGTTGCACTTAATCTTGATGATGACGAAATTACAATTTACAAAAATGGATCAGCTATTGTTACTGATTTTGCACTTTCAACAACTAAAAACACATTATTTGTTTGGGTTATGGGTTATAATAGTGGAAGTGATCTTGTTAAAGTTAATTTTGGTGGCACTCCACCATTCTCAATCTCATCAGGCAACTCAGATGCCAATGGTTATGGAAACTTTGAATATTCTGTCCCATCGGGTTATTATAGTATTAACACAAAAAACCTAGCGGAGTTTGGATAATGGCTTATACGACTATAGACGACCCAACAATTTATTTTAATACTAAACTTTATACAGGTAATGGTAGCACTCAATCTATAACAGGAGTTGGGTTTCAACCTGATTGGCTATGGATAAAAAATAGAGATGGATCAAATAATCATATTTTACAAGATGTTATTAGAGGTGCTACAAAAAGTTTAGAATCTGATAGTAAAACATCAGAAGTAACTTCATCAACAAGAGTTACATCTTTTGACTCAGATGGTTTTTCAATAGGAAGTGCTGGAACAAACAACACAAATACCAACAATTACGTATCTTGGAATTGGTTAGCTGGTGGCTCTGCATCATCAAACTCAGATGGAGGCATAACATCAAGTATTTCTGCAAATACTGATGCTGGATTTAGTATTGTAACATGGTCAGGTAATGGAAGTGCGGCAACTATTGGTCATGGATTATCTTCAGCACCAAAATGGATTATATTAAAAGCAAGAAATAACTCAAATTATGCTTGGTTTGTAGGTCATGAAAAATTAGATTCAAGTATTCCTTGGAATAAATACATGACCTTAGAAAATACTAATGCACTTAATGATGATGTTATTTGGAATGACACTGCACCAACTTCAAGTGTTTTTAGCGTTGGAAATTATGCTTCAACAAATGGTAGTGGTGTTAATTTTGTTGCTTATTGCTTTTTAGAAAAAAAAGGCTACTCAAAATTTGGCAGCTATACTGGTAATGGAAATGCTGATGGAACATTTGTTTACACAGGATTTAAACCAGCTTGGGTTATGATTAAAAATATCTCTACTGCTGATCCTTGGCTGATGCTTGATAATAAAAGAGATACATTCAATCCTATGGAAAAAAGATTAGATGCAGATGATACTGACGCAGAAGCTACAGGAACTGATTATGCAGATTTTTTATCTAATGGTTTTAAAATAATAGGCAATTTAGGTATTCATAATAATAGTAATCAAAATTATATATACATGGCTTTTGCAGAATCACCCTTTGTAAATTCTAATGGTATACCAACAAATGCAAGATAAAATTAATTAAGGAGAATAAATGGCATATATAGGAAAACAACCAGTAGTCGGAAACTTTCAAGTTTGTGATGCTATATCCGTAGTAAACGGACAGGCAGCATATACTATGCAAGTTGGATCTACTAATGTGGAGCCAGAGAACGCTAATCACATGCTGGTTAGTTTAAATGGTATCCTACAAAAACCAGGTAGTTCTTTTACTATCTCTGGTTCAACAATCACTTTTGCTAGTAACTTAGCAACAGGTGATGTAATAGATTTTATAATTTTATTAGGTGATACTTTAAACGTGGGCACACCCTCGGATGATTCTGTAGGTGCTGCACAGATCAAAAATGATCTAATATCAGGAACAACTGCATTAACAAGTGCTCCTGATGATACAGACGAATTTTTAGTATCAGATGCAGGTACATTAAAAAGAATTGATTATAGTTTAATAAAATCTGCACCTGGATTAAACTTAATTTCAACAACAACTGTTTCATCTTCAGCCTCAACTGTAGATATTACATCTGGTATAGATAGCACTTATAAAAGATATGTATTACAATACACAAATGTTCATGTATCAGGTGATGGCACTACTATGTATGGAAAACTTTATGTTGATGGCTCTGTAACGACAGGAAATGATTATGTTTATGGTGCAATTGGTCGTCATTCTGGAAGTTCCACAATAACATGGCAAAGCACAGGTAATTCCTCTTTTCGTTATAATTACGAAATTGGAAATGATAATGATCAATCCATGAATGGAAGTATAACTTTATTTGACCCATCAAACACTACATTTACAACTAGTTTTTATATTGAAAATGTTGATCATCAATCTGATGATAGAATGAGTGTTGCTCACGTGGGTGGTCGAGTTAATCAAACTGGTGCTGTTACAGGAATCCAATTTGATCCATCAACAGGAAATATTGATTCAGGTACATTTAAATTATATGGCATAAGTTAGGAGCACCAGATGTCAATCAATGTGTGCAACAACAACTCTATGTCAGCAATCACGAGTCTACCCAGTGGTGTCGGTGGTGGATCGTTAGTTCTTATATCTACTCAAACTGCTAGTAGTTCATCTACAATATCTTTTACTTCAGGATTAGATTCAACTTACAAAGAATATATATTCAAATTTATAAATATACACCCAGCAACAGCAGAAACTTGGTTTAGATTTAATTTATCTATTGATGGTGGAAGCAACTATAATGTTACGAAAACAAGTTCAGCATTTGTAGCATATCATGATGAAGCTGATTCTACTTATGGAAAAGCATTAACTTATCATGTTCATACAGATTTAGCACAAAGCACTTCAAATCAAAGTCTTGGATATTTTACAGGCACAGATAATGACGCATCTTTATGTGGTACAATGCACCTCTTTGACCCATCTAACACCACATTTGTAAAACATTTTATAGCAAGAACAACAAATTTGAATCAAGATTCAGGATCATCTTATGCTTTTGAATTTAATTATGCTGGATATGGAAATACCACAAGTGCAATAGATGCAGTTATATTTCAAATGGATAGTGGCAACATAGATTCAGGAACAATAAAACTATATGGCGTTAGTTAAATATAACAATAATAGTTTAAGTAGTGTAACAAGTGCTGCTGGTTTCCCTGCTGGTGCTATGACACTTATTAAAACTTTAACAGCTAGTTCTAGTTCTACTTTATCTTTTGTAGATGGATCATCAGATGTTGTTTTAGATAGTACATATCCTATTTATGTTTTTAAATTTATTAATATTCACCCATCTGCTAATTCTGAAGATTTTACATTTAATATGAGTGCAGATACTGGTAGTAATTATAATGTTACAAAAACTACAACTTTTTTTGATGCTCGTCATGGTGAAGATGGTAGTGATGCAGTTCTTGCATATAGTGCAAACAGAGATTTAGCACAAAGTACAAATTTTCAAATGTTGGCTAGAGAAATAGGTAATGGCAACGATGAAACAACAAGTGGAACATTGCATTTATTTAATCCATCATCAACAACTTTTGTAAAACATTTTATATCAAATTTTAATAGTTATTACTCTGAAAATTATACTATGAATCATTATGTAGCTGGATACGGAAATACCACCAGTGCTGTTGATGCAATACAATTTAAAATGTCGTCAGGCAACATAGATGCTGGCACAATCAAACTCTATGGAATTAAGGATAGTTAATGAGCATAGTTAAACTAAATAATAGAGGAGTCAGATCGGTAACCGCATTTGGTAGTCTTACTAGTGGTTCTATGACTTTTATTAAAAAGTTAACAGCCTCTAGTTCTGCAACTTTATCTTTTGTTGATGGTTCAAGTGATGTGGTATTAGATAATACTTATAAGGAATATTTATTTACATTTAAGAATATTCATCCAGCCACCGATCAAGCACAATTTAGTTTTAACATGAGTATAGATTCTGGATCAAACTATAATGTTACTAAAACTACTACTTATTTTAGAGGTTTTCACACAGAAGATGATGGCACTACCTCTCTTGCTTATCAAGATGGAGATGATTTAGCACAAAGTACAGGATTTCAATTTTTAACTGGATATTTAGGAAATGGGAATGATGAGTCATCAAGTGGAACTTTACACTTATTTAATCCATCTTCAACTACATTTGTAAAAAATTTTATATCAAGAAATAGTGAATATATTTTTAATAACTCTATCAGAGATAGTTTTATAGCTGGATATGGAAATACAACAAGTGCAGTTGATGCTGTCCAATTTAAAATGAGTTCAGGCAATATAGATGCTGGAGATATTTGCCTTTACGGAATTAATTAATAATAATAACAAGGAGAAACAATGCCAAGATTTCATAACATAAATGGTGAAAGAGTGCAGTTCACAGCTGAGGAAGAGGCTGCTAGAGATGCAGAAGAGGCTGCTTGGGAAGCTGGTGCTTTAGGAAGAGCACAGGCTAATCTTAGATCTAGAAGAAATCAACTACTAGCTGAGACTGACTTCTATGCTTTATCTGATGTTACTATGTCGGATGACATGAGAACGTACAGACAGGAGTTAAGAGACCTGCCTGAGGGTAAAGACACTGTTGAGAAATGTAATAATGTTACATGGCCAACTAAACCATAATGGCTCGAAAGTTTAAGTCATTTGAGGAAAGACCTAAACCTAAGAAGAGACCAAGAGTACATAAGAAAAATAAAAATAAATCAGAGAAACGAATGTTTAAAAAATATAATAGACAGGGGAGATAATGGCGACACCAGACGAAATACAATTGCAAAAAGGAACTATCACACCTGCCCAAAAAGAGCAGACAGGTAGTGCAAAAGCTGTTAGTCTAATAGAAAGTTTAGCGGCAGGAACACCTAGTTTACCCACAGGTACAACTATATCACCACAATTACAAAACGTACAACCAGGTGAACTGATGGGAACTGCTGGTGTAACAGGGACACTTGCTGCTGCAGTGCCAACAACACCTGCTGCTCCTACTATTGCCGCCCCAGGAACTTTAACAGGAACACAAGTAACAGCCCCAACTGCTGCAAGTGCTGCACAGATGACAGCTGCAACAGTGGCTGGACAAACTCCTACAATGACTGCTGCAACAGGTACGGTTACTCAACCTATGACTGCAGCTACAGGAACTATCACATCTGATGCAACAGTAAAAGGTCAATTAGAAAGTTTACAAAATGAGGTATCAACAGCTTTAGCATCTGGTAATCCCCTACCAGTATGGGCTAGAGGTGCAGCAAAAGCTACAGAAGCTGCGATGGCTAATAGAGGTTTAAGTGCTAGTTCAATGGCAGCTGAGGCATTAGCTGAAGGTATCATGAACTCTGCTATACCAATTGCAAAAGCAGATGCAGATACTTATAAGCAAATGATATTTCAAAACCTGTCTAATAATCAACAGGCAGCTATTACAAATGCACAAGCATATCTTAAAATGGATCTGGCAAACTTGTCAAATGCACAGCAAGCTAATCTACAAAATATAACTACAAGACAAACATTTTTATTATCTGATCAAGCTGCTGCAAATGCTGCATTTCAATTTAATGCTACTAGCCAGAATCAAGTAAATCAATTTTATGATAAGCTAAGTACAACTATAGCTGATCAAAATGCTGCTAGATTAGATGCAATGAATAAATTTGCAGAGGCAGAAAAAAGTAAAATTAATGCATTGAATGCACAAAATACGATAGCAGTTAATGAGGCTAATGCAAAACGAGAAGCAACTCTAAATCAATATAACGCAACATTAGCAAATCAAAGAGAGCAATTTAATGTTACTAATCAAAGAGAGATTGATCAATCAAATGTTGTTTGGAGAAGAGCAATCAATACTGCTAATACTGCAGCTGTAAATGCAGCTAATCAAGTTAATGCACAGAATTTATTAAACATATCAAACTGGGCTTTATCATCTATGTGGCAACAATGGAGAGATGAAGCATCTTGGGTAAATACTTCCTCAGAAAATGCTGCTAATAGAAATCATAATCTAGCTATGGCAGCTTTAGAAAGATCTACAGTTTTAGATTTACAAGACAAAGCATCTAAAGATTCACTATATGAATTGATAGGTAGATTTGGATTTGAAGTATATAACGCAAGTAAAAATCCATAGGAGACTAAATGAAAATTAAAGACATATTTAAAGGTGCTGCAACAGCTGCTATTGCTTTCGGTGCTAGTAAACTTTTACCCGAACCTATAGCAAAACCTGTAGGTACAGCATTATCAAGAGCATTATTTTCACCTTCAGGTAGTGGTGGTGGATCTGGTAGTGCCTCTGAGGCATTTGTACCAAGAAGAATAAATTTATCACAATTTGGAATGGGAACTTATGCTGCAGGTTCAGCAAGAAGTGATCCTATAAAACAGATAACAACAGATCCTGAAACAATATTATCAGAGTGGGATTATAGATTAACTCAATATGCTAGAAAAGCATACATACAAAAACGAATAGCAGCATCAGCAAAAGTATAGGAGAAATATATGGACGAAATAAAAGAAGGTGTTGGCAATCCATTTGATACGCCAGTTCCTGGACAATCTTTAACAGATACTCCAGGTAATTACCCTTGGGAGCATCCACCACAATACACAGACCCTGCTGAGGTAGCAGAGTTTCTTTGGCAAACATTACACCAAGAACAATTCTTAGAACAAACTATAGGTATGCTTGATGCAGGTGTTCCAGTAGAAGCTATAGCTAGAGTATTGTTATTTGGTGGTTTTATGGAGGGTAAGTTTAGTCCAGATGTTGCATTCATAATTACTGAACCATTAATGAAAATGATATTAAGCATAGGTGTAAAAGCTAATGTAGATAATATTAGAATATCAATGCAAGACATAACAAATAATTCACAAAGACAAAGTATTGCTAAAACTAAAATGGCTAATGAAAGATTTAAAGAGGCTGTTAAAGATGTACAATCAGATGTTAAGAAAGATAATACAAAAGGTTTAATGTCAAAGCCTGAAACACAAGGAGAAAATTAATGTCATTTGCTAGAGGTTTTATAAAAGGTTTTATAGGTCAAAGTTTAGATAAAAAAGCTGCAGCTGATGCGGCATTAGCTGATTTAAATGCTAGAGTTGCTGAAAATTATTTAACAAATATACAACCTAACTTTATAAAAAATGAAAATAATATAGAAAAAAGATTTAATCTTATAGAAAAAAAATATGACAGACCTACTGCCTTATATGCACTGTCAAATAAACTTACAGATACAGATTATGGTTTTAGGCAGATAATGGATCTTGATGATTCTGATGCAACTAAATTACAAAATTATACAAAGACTATTGATTTTGGAAATTTTGATTTTGAACAAGCAAAAAATACTAGAGCATTAAACTACAATGAAAAATATGAAGGTGTAACAAATCAAATTAAAACTATGCCTGGTGGTTCTGGTGCTTCTGTGACTGGATTACTTATTCCATATGATGAAACTATGGGGGCTTCTACATTTGATGCAGGATCATTACAAAGTTTAAGAGAGATAACATCTACTGGTGGTGGGGCAACTAGACCTTACAATTTTGACACAGATGCAGCTGATGAAAGAGCTTATCAAAATTTTTTCGTTAGAACTTTTACGAATCAAATGGGACAATTTAGTTTAAATGTTACAGGGCCAAAAGCTGGATTAGCAAACTTTTTATTAGAAGGGTATGATGAGGCTGAAAAAAATGGATATAATAAAGGTCAATTTGCATATGCACAAGAACGTTTTGTAGAATCTGAATTTGAGAAAAGAGGAATAGAATATGGTGCTGCAGAATATAAAAAGTTTTTAACTAAACCTAAAGTAGAAGAACAAAATCAACCTATAGTTAAAGGTGATGTAAATCAACAAACAAGCAAAGTATTTGATCCAGAAAGCATAGGATTAAAAGAAGATGTAAAAATAAATATAAAAAGTAGAAGAGCAGGAAGTAGTCAGTTTAATAGTCCTGCACAATTAATAAATGAATTACGAGAAAATATAGCATTAGAGTTTGAATCTACTGCATCAGACCAAGAAAAACAAGAAGCAATAGCAAAAATGAAACAATTTGCTAGAGATGAATTAAAAAAAATGGGCCTAAACCCAAATGATTTTAATTTGTAATAATGTCCGCATTTAATACTTTTTTATCAGATGATGTTAAACCAGATAACACTCAAGGTAGTGTTACGGGCACAGGTTTATTTAATAATTTTTTATCAGACGATGTAAAAAATAAACCTATAAAGAATGAATTTAAAATATACAATCAGCCAGATGATAAATTTTTATTAAGAAATATTGAGTTAGACGAAAATAAATTTGGTCAATTTTTATCTGAAGATGTAAAGTTAAAAGAAAATGTAAAATTATTTTCTGATGATAATACTGACTTTGGTTTAAATGATGCATTTGTTTTAGGTTTAACAGATACTATTAGAGGTGTTACACAATTTGCTGGTGGTAAAAAAGTTTTGTTTATGGATGAGGATTTAGAAACTCAACAAGCAAGATTAAATCAAGCATTACAAGGAGAAGGTGGAGGATTAATTGCAGCTGCATATTTTGGAGGTGCTATTTTAGATCCTTTAACTTGGTTAATTCCAGTATTAAGAGGTAAGTCATTATATAAATTAGCTTTTTCTGGTGGTATATCTGGTGGACTTGCAGGTGCATTAGGTTATGTAGATGAAAATAGTTTATTTGATACTAGAAGTAAACAAGCATTAGGCGGTGCATTAGGCGGTGCAATAGTTTCTCCCATAGTTGGAAAAACTTTACAAATAGCGGGTGTCAAAAAACTTAAAAAAAGTTTACAGTTAGATAAAGAAGGTTTTTCAGATGAAGCCATGGAGGCTTTACCTGCTAGTCAAAAAGTTAAAATTAGAGCACCTGGAGAAGAAGATATATTTGTTGGAACAGAAAAACAAATACAAAGAAGTAAAAGAAAAAGAAAAATATCAGGTAGAGGTGCTGTTGATTTTGAAGTTAGAAAAAGAATACCTATACTTAAAACAGAAAAAGTTGATGGTAGACCTGGCAGAGATTCGAATAGAAATTTTATATTAAGAGGACCTAGAGAATTTTTTAAAACTATATTAGGTGGCTATGTTAAACCAGTATCTACAGCTGTACAAACAGTAACTAAACCAATAGTTGAAGGTGTAGGTGCAGGTAAAAAATTATATACTACTAAGATAGGAAAACCTGCTTTTGATTATTTTACAAAAGGAGCACAGGGTGGAGAGGTAGGAACTGGATTAGCTGGAGGACTTTATGGTTTTGCTATGCCAGAAGAGGATGGTGATATAACAAAAAGATTTTCAAGAGCTGCTTTAGGTTTTATGATGGGTTTTGGTGGTGTTAAATTTGCTAAAAAAACTCAAGTACCACAAGCATTGAAAGATGCCAGAGCTGAAAAATTAGGAATGCCAGTAGAGGAAGATTTAAGCATAGCTAGTTTTTTAGCTAAAGGTTTAGTAGATGGCTACAAAGTTCCAAAAGTTATAAAAAAATTAGAAACAGAAGATTTAGAAGGATTAAAAAATAAAATAGAATTATCTTTTTTGAGAATATTTCAAGAAGCAAATCAATTAAGTTCAAGTGAAAGAAAAGTTTTATATAATCTGCTAGAAGGTGATATAAAATTTGATGTTGTTCCTAAAGATTTAAATCGTATAGCAAAAAAAGCTAGAGGTAATATTACTAAAATTACACAAATGTATATTGATGCAGGATTAATTACTGAAGAAACTGCATTAAGAAATATAGAAAGATATATTAAAAGATCATATGGCGGTAAAGACATTTCAAAAATAGGCTCTGAATTAAGAGCTAGAGGTGTTATTGAAACTATAACACCTAATGAGTGGATGAATAAATACAGTAAAACGAAAGCATTTAAAGTAGATGATGCTGGAAAATTTGTTCCATTAGAAGATCACAGAGGTTGGGAATTATTTGGTAATGTACAAGTTAAAAAATTTGAAAAGGCAGAAAGAGCAACAGAAGATAAAGTACAAGAATTAATAAAAGCTGGTAAAGGTGATGAGGCTTCTCTTAATATTAGATGGGAGTATACTAAACAAGAACGTTTAGGAATGTCTGAGATAGAAGATGGTGCATTTGCTATCATGGAAACTGGTAGATTAATGGCACAAACTTTACCTAGATATAAATTCTATGGTGATATAGCTGCACAGGCTTTTACAAAAACATCACCGACAGCTGATGAAATACAAAAACTTAATTTAGTACAGGTTCCTGAAAGCAAAAGACCAGGAACAATACAATTTACTTATGGTAAATTAGCAGGTAAATTTATACCTAGAGAAGTATACGAAAATATATTTCAAATAAATAAAATTGCTGAAGGACCTAAGACACCTTTCTTTAGAGGTTACAGAGCTTTAAATCAAATATGGAAAGCTAGTAAAACTGCATGGAATCCAACAGTTCATGTCAACAATATGGTTAGTAATTTAGTTTTATTAGATCTTGTTGATGGAAGTGCTACATATTTACCAGCAGCTGTAAAAGCATTTGTTGATGCTGAAAATGGTAAATCTGTAAAAATTTTAGAAGAAGCTGCTAATTTAGGTGTATTTGCCAATAACGTTGTAAAAAGAGAATTAGATGTTTTAGATCCTAAAAAATTAAAACCTAGCTATTATAAGGCAGACCCTAATAAAACTGTTTTTGAAAATGGTTTAAATATGAGTTCTGTTATATATAAAGATTTAGTTTTAAAAGAAAAATTTGGACTACAAACTTTATCAAATTTTTATGCTTTAGAAGATTCTATATTTAGATTAGCTTTATATATGGATAGAAAAGCTAAAGGATATAAAACAACTCAAGCTGCACAAGATGCAAGAAAATCTTTTATTGATTATAATATTCAAGCACCAGGTATTAATGCTTTAAGAAATCTTCCTACACCTTTCTTGGCATATACATATAGAGTTATACCTATACTTGCAGAAACAGCAGTGGTTAGACCTTGGAAATTTGCTAAGTATGCAGTGCTAGGTTATATGTTAAATAATCTTGGTGAGCTATTAGGTGAAGGTGATCCAGTTGCAGAGAGAGCTGCAATGTCAGAAGAAAAACAGGGAAGAATAGGAGGACTACCCATACTACCTCACAGAAATATTAAACTTCCAACTCAAGATGGAGCTGCATATATTGATGTAACTAGATTTGTACCAGGTGGTGATATATTTGATTTAAATTCTGGAACTATTCCTTTAGTTCCACAACCTCTACAGGCTAATTTTGGTATAGCAGGAGAAGTATTATTTCCTATGCTAGGTTTTGATTTATTTAGAGGTGATAAGATAAAAGGACAAGGTGTATCTGAGTTTGATGATTTTAAAGTTAGAGCACAATTTGGTTTAAAAAAAATGATTCCAAATTTTCCTTTTGTTCCAGGATCATATTCAACAGAAAGAATTGAAGCAGCTAGAAGAGATGATTCCCCATTAAGTAGAAGTGAAAGTGAGCTATTAGCTTTCTTTAATAGTATAGGATTTAAAGTTAATAAAGCTGATATTTCAAAATTAAGAACTACAAAAAGTTTTGAATTTAGAAGAAAAGTTAATGGATTAAAAGAAAAAATTAGAATAGAAGGAAATAAATTATCAAGAGGTAAAATAACAGAGGATGAATTTAATAAAAGAGTAGATGAAATTAATTCTAACTTTGCAAAAATAAGAGATAGGTATGTTGAAGCTGTAGGCATGCCAATAAATTATCAAGAAGCCGTACCTTTAAGTGAATATATTCCTACAATAGGTGCTGCTATTAAAGAACAAACTAAAAAATTGTTTGAAAAGAAAAAAGATAAAAGTAAATTTGAACAATTTTTAACTAAATAAAATGGCTAAGCAACCCAAAACAACTAGCGAACACTTAATATCCTTATATGGATATATCACAGGATTAAAGAGAGAGGTCTCTTCAATAAAAAATAATCATCTGAAGCATTTGCATCAAGATGTGGATAAGTTGCATGGAAAGGTAGATAAGCTACTTTATGCAATACTGGGCGGGCTAGGGGCGACAATAATAACACTAATAGGACTATTTACATAATGGACAAAAGAGAGACAACTGATACAATAGTAATACACTGTACACAAACTCCAGCAGATATGGATATTGATGTAGAGAAAGTTACACAATGGCACAAAGATAGAGGCTTTGATACAATCGGATATCACTATCTGATTAAACGAGATGGCACACTGCAAGTTGGAAGAGATGAAGATGTTACAGGTGCACATGCAGTACAAGTTAATGGTACATCAATAGGTGTAGCATTAGTCGGAGGAGGCACACCAAGTATGGGTTGGGAAAATAATTTTACACCTGTACAATTTGAAACATTAAAAAGTATATTATTAAAGTTAAAAGATAAATACAATGTAGAAAAAATTATAGGACACTATCAAGTTGATGACAAGAAAGAATGTCCATCATTTGATGTGCCAGGATGGTTAGAAAAAAATGGCTTGGTTTAGTTTAGCAAAGCTAGCATTAAATGCTGGCACACATATTTATAAAAAACGTCAAGAGACAAAGATGGCTATGGCAGATGCACAACATATGCATGCTAAAAAAATGGCCGAAGGTCAGGAGGCTTACCAGGGTAAACTTCTAGAGGCCCGACAGTCAGACTGGAAAGACGAGGCAGTTTTGATAATTCTTAGTTTGCCCGTGTTGGTGCTTGCTTGGGCAGTCATATCGGATGACCCAACAGCAATGGACAAAGTAAAATTATTTTTCGAGATGTTCTCACAGCTCCCATCATGGTTCACTAATTTGTGGATTCTTGTCGTGGCTAGTATTTATGGTATTAAAGGTACACAGATCTTCCGTAACGGAAAAAAATAATGTCTGAAAACAGCTTTGAACTGCTAAATGAGTACAAGGAACAGATTCGTATACTTCGACAAGAGGTAGCTGAATTACAGGATGCTGGTAAATCTAAGGATGCAGCCAATAAAAGATGTTTACAAAAATTAGAACACACAAATCAAGATTTAGAAGAAGCGATTAAAAAAATAAAAAAATTGGAGGAGAAGAATGATAAAGAAGATATCGGAAAAGATAAAAAATCTTTGGGGTAAATTCGTTGCTTGGCTTTTTAGCTGGCAAAGATGAAGTTATCTCTAATACTTATTTTATGTTCTGCAATACAATCTACATGTATGCCCCCAATGCACACTGGTTTAGAGTATAAAAATTGGCATGATTGTATGATTGCAGGTTATACACAATCAAAAGAATTTTTAGAAACCTCTGGACCAGATCAGGTAAATGAAAATGAAATATATGTTAAATTTATTTGCCTTGAAAATATAGAGGAAGAGAATACATAATAATGACTAAACCAACTAGATTTTTTAAATGGATTGTTAAACTAAGAATGTGGTATGCAGATATTAGAGGACATCATGGTAAGAAATGGGACTATGAACCTGGTGATCATTATATGGGGAGAAAAAAATGAGTAAAAAACCATTAAATATATCAGAAGAAGCAGCTGTACAAATGCCTATGAAGACTGTTGCCAGTCTGATAATTATTGTAGCACTTGGAACTATGGGATATTTTCAGATGGTAGAACGTCTAAACATAGCAGATACTCGTATACAGATAATGGAAAAAGATTTAGCGGAAAATACTGAGTTTAGAATAAAATGGCCACGGGGTCAACTTGGTGCGTTGCCTGCAGATAGCGAACAATTTATGATGATCGAAGATCTTTATAAGACCACTGATAAATTAAACGCACATATAGAAAACATGGCATTAAATAAAGTAAATATAGAATTTTTACGAGGACAAATGGATAAAGTTTTAGTTGATATTGAAAGATTAAAAGATGCAAATAGAGAAATGAAATATACAAATGGTAATAGTCAATGATAGAATCTGTAGTAGGATTATTAATGTTTATAAACGGAGAGATTAAGGAGCATAGAATACAAGATTCTATGGCATCATGTCTTCGTGCAAAACGTGTGGCAGAACGTCAATATTCTGAGTCAGTATCTTACAAATGCTGGCAAGGTGAGGCAGAAACAGAGATTTATTTAGGTGAAAAGAGTATTAAAAAGATTATCTTATCTAAATAATTTTGCAAAAATGTTAAGAGATGCAAGGTTTAGACAACACAGATTAAATAGTAAAAAAATATACGATAGAAAAAAATATAATATAAAAAAATTAGAGGATTAAAGTATGTATTTAAATGCAAATATACCCCCAATAGAATGTTATGTAAGAGGTAATTATCTAAGAGATCAAAAAGACTCTCATGATAAATACTTTGAGTGTGTTGTATTTGGTTTTACATCTATACCAAAGCAAGTACCTTTATTTCATTACATGATGACTGATGGTGGTATCTGGTGGAGAGCACCTGTATCTGCATTTTGTAAAAAACCTGGAGTAAAAGAGTTACCTCTAAATGAATTAATGTTATGGGATTCATTTAGTTATAATGTAAGTGTTACTAGATTTTATCAACTACAAGGATGTAAGATGATATATACATCTAGAAGAAAAAAACAAAGAGAAGGCACATATTTATTTACAATAGATTGGTGTGCTGGTGATTACAATGAATTAGATTTTGGTTATGCAGAAAAGCCAGATCAACACAAGTGTGGACATGTGATAGAATTAGATGATGGCAACTATGCAATTCAACCCAACAATAGACTAAGGATCTTTGATCCATCTATGGCAGCTGACCCTAGCAAACCTCTTATACATAGATTAGTTAATACTAGAATATGGTCTGTGGAAGACACATCAAAATGGATAACTGATGAGAACGAAGAAGGCAGTTATGATTATGACTACAAGGAGATAAAGGATGGCGAAGAAAAAAAGCACAGTAAATAAAGCAGGTAACTATACAAAACCTGGTATGAGAAAACGTATGTTTAACTCTATCATGGCTGGATCAAAGGGTGGAAAACCTGGACAATGGTCAGCAAGAAAAGCCCAGATGCTAGCTAAACGGTACAAGGCTGCAGGTGGAGGATACAAGTAATGATATCTTTTATTAAAAAGATTTTAGGTATAGATAATTTAGAATATAAAATTAGATTACTTGAAAGAAAAAACTATTGGCGAGAAAAATACAATGGTAGCAAAAGTATCAACAATTAAAGATAAAATAAAAAAAGGTAAGAAACTAGGATTTAGTGAACGTGCTCGTGCAGTAAATAAAGGTTTATTACCAAGCAAAGCAAAGAAAAAAAATGGTAAAAAAAATAAAAAAAGTAGCTAAGGCACTAAAAAAAGCATCTGCTTTACATAAGAAGCAGAGTAAAGTTATTGAAAAACATATTAAAGAAATGAAATCTTATGGCAAAAAAAAGAGATCCTAAAGTAGGTACAGGCAAAAAACCAAAAGGATCTGGTAGGAGGCTTTATACAGATGAGAATCCTAAGGATACTGTTGGTATTAAGTTTGCGACTCCTGCTGATGCTCGTAAGACTGTTGCAAAAGTTAAAAAGATATCTAAACCATTTGCAAGAAAGATCCAAATATTAACTGTTGGTGAACAAAGAGCAAAGGTTATGGGTAAAACACAGGTGGCATCTATATTTAAAAAAGGTAAAGAAAGTATAAGAAAAGGGAGAAAAACATAATGGCACTTGCTAAAAGTCAAAGGAGTTTAAAAGCATGGGGCAAACAGAAATGGAGAACGAAATCTGGCAAGAAGTCTTCGGAGACTGGGGAAAGATATTTGCCAGAGAAAGCTATCAAAGCTCTATCATCTGCGGAGTATGCGGCAACGACAAGAGCAAAACGAAGAGGAACAAAAAAGGGCAAACAATTTGTGAAGCAACCGAAAGGGATTGCAAAAAAAACAGCTAAATATAGGAGGTACAGCTAATGCCAGGACACTACGGAAAAATGATGAAAAATAAAAAAATGAAAAAAGGTAAAAAAGTAACAGGCAA
>VTLG01007140.1_pt1 | contig 20150 bp, 33 predicted proteins | sample 4694571 | NCBI WGS metagenome assembly VTLG01 (sample SAMN12604809, study PRJNA352737) | marine metagenome | biome: ENVO:00000447; feature: ENVO:00000209|ENVO:00000569|ENVO:01000036; material: ENVO:00002151; isolation source: viral sequences binned using virsorter ... | reverse complement strand
TTCAAGGATGAGGGTAACAACCAGTTTTATCGCTTAAAGGTAAACAATGGTTCACTTTCAATCGTTCAAGTAACGACTGTAGGAAACAGACCAGTTACAACAACAAATCCGTATGCATGAAACATACTCTGGTAGCCCCAGAAGATATTGATACAATCTGGAATGAAGTTGAAGAGTTAATTAAGAAAGCAAGCGATGACTTACTCAATTACAATGATATACATAAACTTCTTAAAGAAGGTACTCTTCTCCTTTGGATTATTACTGATGATAGTAATGCTGTCGTTACTGCTATGACACTGGCGTTTCAGAAATATCCACGAGACACCTCATTAAGAATTGTAACGTGTGGCGGTGATAGAATGAAAGAATGGTTAAATGAATTTCTGGAAAAAATGGAAACATTTGCAAAAGACCGTGGTTGCTCATACATCGACATTGATGGTCGCTCTGGCTGGTCGAAAGTGCTGAAGGACTATACTGTTGAATACTACACATTAAGGAAAAAGATATGAAAGAACATATACAAATACTGGATGGTTTACGCCCGGAGGATACAAGGTTCTCTTTTGATCCTGTTAACAGGAACCTCTGCTTTGGAGGTGGAGGCGGTGGTTTAGGTGGCGTAGTTAGTGGCCTCACTGGAGCATTAGGTATGGGAGGTGGTGGTCAGGAAGAACGTATGCAAACTGCTACGTCTACATCTCAGCTTGATCCTGAAACAAGGGCAATGAAGAAAAAAGTCTTTGATAAGGCAAAAGGAGTGATGGACCAGCAGTACCAGGCATATGACCCTAAACAGAGATTTGCCGGACAGTCTGCCGATACTCAACAGTCATTCAAGGATGTTCGTGGAATGCAGGGCAGAGGACAGGATGCATTTGCTGCCGCAGGTAAGGTTGGTGCAGATGTATCAGGATACTCTCCAGAGCAGGTTAAGTCTCAATCATTTTTAGGTGGCAAGGGTGTTGGTGAATATATGTCTCCACATACCCAGAATGTTATTGGTGGAATGCAGAAAGCTGCAATGGATACAATGCAAAAACAACGTGGAGCATTACAGGCACAACACCAGATGGCAGGTGCAGGTATGGGTTCCCGTGGAGCATTGGAAAATGCCGCCATGATGGCACAGGTACAGCAGGGTCTTGGTCAACAGGTTGCAGGAGCATTAGAAGGTTCGTATGGTCAGGCAGCCCAGATGAAACAGCAGGATATGCAGAGACAGATGCAAGCTGATCAATATAACCAAGCCGCAGGTCTTCAGGCACAGGATGTTAAACTCAGAGGTGCAGGAATGGGAATGGGTGCTGCACAGGCAGGTAGACAAGCAGGTTACCAGGATGCTGAAATGCTTGCCAAGAGTGGCGCACAGCAGGAAGGTTATGAACAAAGAGACAAGGACTTTGCATATGACCAATGGCAGGAGGAACGTGATTGGGACAAGAATCAGGCAATGTTTGGAGCAAATGTTCTTGGTGGCGCACCTACAGGTTCAACAACTACTTCACAAACCCCACAGTACAGGAAAAAGGGTGGTCTTGGTGGAGCATTGATGGGTGGAGCAATGGGCTTCCTTTCAAGTGGTGGTAATCCATATATGGCTGGTGCAGGTGCATTAAGCGGTTCTGGACTCTTAGGATAGGAGGAGCATGGCACTACTGAATAAAAGAAGCAGGAACATAGAAGGGTTGCTTGCCAACAGATTAACAGGTGGTGGAACTGACCGTGGTACTCATGGATACAACATGGGCAATAAAACTTTTTACGATACAAAAGGTCAGGAAGGAAAAAACTTCCTCAAGGCAGTAGACAGATACCATAATAGAGATGATTGGAATAAGGACTTAGGTGGTGGGCAAAACTTTATGCAAGGACCTTCCTCATCCGGTAAGGATCGAATCTTGGGGATGCTCCCAGATTCTGAGGCACTAGATGATTTTGCTACAGATAAAGCATCAGAAAGAACTTCTGAGTTAGATCGTCAAAGACTTTTTGCAGACCCAGAAAATGAACTTGATCGTAATGAAATGGATTCTGAAGCATTGGATGAATGGCATCAAGATCAGGCCTCAGAAAAAAAAGAAGATGAAGCACACGCAATGGAAGCAATGGCAGACGCATACCCTCAGTTTGAAGGAGATGAGAGAGCTGCAAAACAAAAAGCATTTGAGGAAGCAGTTGCATCTGATGATGACCTTGGTTTTGCTGAACCAGAAGCACCTGGAATGTGGGATAAGGTCAAGGGATTGTTCTCCTCAGATGATGAAGGTGGGACTAAAAAGAAACCCATGAGTAAAGAAGCAATGAAATATGGTGCAGACTTAATGAAGGGGATGATGCAGGAACCATCACAAGGTCAGAGACAGATGCCTACATCAAAAGTTACCCGTGGCAGTGTTCCCTTTGCAGGTTTACTCGCACAAAAAGCACCAAGGCAAAGGAACCCATATTTCACTCCTAAAGGATTAGTATAATGGGAAATAGTTTATTAGCATATAACGAGGAAACAGAAGGGCCTATTAAAGGATACAAGTACCCTCTTTCTGATAAAGCAAAAGAAGAAATTAAAAAACAGGAAGAAGAAGAGGAAGAAGAGAATTATCCATCTCCAATAGCAATGGGGTTGCTTGGAGCAGGTGCATCCATGCTGAGACAATCAGGATGGAGAGATACGCCTATTACTCTGGGGGAACAGATTGGTCATGCAATCCCACATGGGATGCAAGCATATTACCAGCAGGAGTTGATGAACCAGCAAGATCAAGCCGCTCTTGCACAAGCTGAAATAGAACAAGCAGAAGCAGATAATGCTGAAGAAAGAAGACAGGCATTTAGGAAGCTACTATCTAGCAGTGGCCTCGGACCCGGTCTTCAGCAGCTTTACATGGAAGGATATTATGATGATCCAAAAAAAGCGTGGGAGAAACTAGAAGATTATATAACTACAAAGAAAAACCAAAAAGCTGAAAAGGAAAAACTCCTCACCAGAACTTACAAGAAAGATAAAATACCAGAAGAATTTGCCCACATGGCAGATGCTGTTCCTGATGGTGGTTATTTGAAAGTGGATAAGGATAATAATGCTACTCCACTGAATAAAGACATGATGCCAACTAATGTCGAGAAGAAAGCAAAAGCAAGATTGCCTGGGCAAGAACCTAGAATTGTAAGGATAAGACCCGTAACAATAAATGGGCAAAGGGAAGAATTTAATGTTTGGGCAGACCCTGTATTGGGGGTATTCCCACCGGGGCATGAAAAAGAAGGGCAGTTAGACCCGTCTAAGTTTTGGGAAACTGCAAAAAGTATTACATACCAAGAAAGCAAACCACCTAAAGGTGATTATGGAACAGGAGGTGACGGTCTACCAAAGGAAGTGGATGCTTTCCTCTCTGGTAGGAATATTATAGTTCCTGCTGATGCAACCAGTGTAAATATTGATGATAACCAAAATGTTACGTTTCAGACACCAGATGGAGAAGAACCGGCATTTTGGACAAAAGATCAATTAGCTTCAAAATATCCTACATTAAAGAAAAAATTACAAGGGTTACCAGAGGATGCTATTTATCGACTTGTGAAAGATGCACAGGGTGGACTTGATCCAGTACAAGTTTTTAAAGATGATGCCCCAAAGACAATAATAAAGACAATGTTCAATGAACCCAAAGGTTACTTTGAGGAAGTAGAATATTTGATTGGGAAAAATGGAAGAATTGATCTGTCAAGTGCAAATATAATTGGAACCAGTAATGTCCATACAGATCAGAAAAAAATATACAGAAAATTTGATATTGAGACAGGGCGTTATGAGAATATTGAAAGGAACCTGAGAACAGAAAAGGAAATAAATTTAGGACCTGCATCAGCAAAGCATCTCATTCCAAATGATTATTTACAGGCAGAGGTAGAGAAGAAAAGGTTAGATAATCTAAGAGCGCAATTCCCAGCCCTCTTGAAAGAACTGAAAGAGAAATATGAAGTTGGCGATACTGAAATTAACAGACTGACAAAAGAAGGTGTAAGAAATATTGACAGTGCATGGCATGAAGCAACAGCACATATTACTGATCTTAAACCTTATAAATTTTATGGTGATATAAAAAGAGGGGATGAGTTAAATGAAATTATAAAAATGACTGGCTCTGAGGGAATAGCAAAAAGAAAAGACTACGATATTAAAACAGGTCAGAAAATGTTCACTCCAGAACTTCTTTACAGGTTGACCAAAGAAGGTGAGTGGGTTGATATGAACCATGATAAAAATAAGCAACTATTTTCTGATGAAACATCATTAAGAAAAGAATATAACCTCATTACAAAGGATGTGAGAGTTGCAGGTCAGGCTTATATGGGATTACTGTCTGGTGCTGCAGATAATACTGGTATAGGTGATATTATGATCATCACTTCCTTCCGTAGAATGTTTGAACCAGACTCTGTTGTAAGAGAAGGGGAATTTGCAATTACTGAGGCTGCACAAGGTACATGGAACCAGTTTCTTAATACCCCTGAAAAGTTTTTGGATGGTAACAGGTTGAAACCTGAAACACGGCAGTTGTTTGTTCAACTTGCCATAGACTACATGGCAGGACTGAATGAATATTTTGGTTCACAGAGGGACAGGTACAGGTCATTGGCAGATAGATATAAAATGAGAGATATTAATACCCTCATACACGACCCCTTGAAAGGGCTGCCATTGACTGATCAACAAAGAATGGATTTTCAGTTAAATGAAGAAGGTTATATGAAAAAATATAATTTACCAACTTTTACTGGTAAAAGGTACACAGGTGGAACAGATGAACAAGTAGAAAACGATTTAGCAGAGATTTTGGCAGGGGAACAGTTTAATACAAAACCAAAATAATAAAGAATTATGCCAACAAAACCAAAAGTAATTAGTGATGCTTTACTGGATGCAGTAACCCCTACCGTTCTCAAAGCAGAGAGTGAGAATAGGGCTACAAAAGCCATTGAAAAATATTTAGAGATAAATGGAATGACAATGGCAGAGTATAAAAGAGCAATCGCTTTACGATCCCAGAGAGAAGATGCTAAACAGTTTTGGTCTAATGCTGCATCAATGGCAGGGAATGTTGCAGAATCATTAGCCAGTGGGTTAACTTTGGGTTTTTCCAATTACCTTCAAGCCGGAATTGATATGGCTACTTCCCCTGAAGATATTTCTTACAGTCAGGCATTGAAAGGTACACGGGACAGGAGGGATAAATTCTGGGATGAAAATGCTACACTGGCAATGACAACAGAAGGTGTAGGATCAATGTATCCCGGCAAGTTTATTGCACAGGCAGCCACTCATTTACCGGGCCTTGCTATGAAAACAGGACAGGTTATTAAAAACAGACTCAGGGAATTGTTAATCTCCACTGGAACAACTGCTGGTGAATCAGCAATAATTGCAGGAAATGAGGGTCGTGACCCAGCACAGGCAGCCAAGTATGGAGCTATGTGGGGAACAGCAACTGTACCTGGAGCATGGGGGGTACAAGTTATTGCAAAATATGGTATGCGAAATTGGAGAAGATTGCTTGAAAAATATGGTGGTAATATTAATGTAGACCATGACCTTGCAATGGAAGAAGCAGCCAAAATTCATAAGGATAATTTAAGACGGGATCAACAAACTCCTGAAACTCAGGAGGAAGCATTACAAAAAGCGGAAGTATTGGGTACAGCCGAAGATACAATGCTGTTGGATTTGCAGGGTCCTAAGCAACAAGGAACATTTAAGGCAGCATCAATACAGGGCGATACAACTCCTGTAGTTGCTAAAACTCTAGATGAAAGGCAGAAAACAATAAGAGAAAGAGTTACAAATTATTTTGGTGACCTACTGGGTGTGCGTAATACTGAATCAATGGATAAAAGAATTAACGAATTAATGAAGGAGGCAAAGGATAAAGCACAACCAGACTATGTAAAGACTTATTCTGCCCCAAGGATTAAAAATGGCAGCCAGACAGATTTAAGTGCAACAGATGTTGCTCCGAATGAACCTAGTAGACGGATGGTTCATATTGGAGAGGACAGTATAATTGATGAAGGTGGCAGACTTGCAGAAAAAATGAGAACTATCCTGTCTGCCCTTGAAGATTGGGGGAAAGGGAAAGGAACAAGTTTTTGGGGGAGGGCAAAGGCACAGGCAAAACTTGAACTGGAGGATTTTTCACCGGAAGTTAAGGCCGCTGCAAAGATGGATGATGTATTAAATCCAGATGATGTTTCGTTTGCAACGGTGGATGCGTTTAAAAAACACCTTGATGAAATAATAAGGACAGAACATCCAAAGTCACATTTCTATGCCCTGCTTAATAGAAGGAAAAATGAGTTGGTGGAAATTGCTGACGAGCTTTTATTGAGACATGAGACTAAGATTTACAATCAGCAGAAAGCTACCCGTGAAGCTGCAGGAATAAAACAAACACTCACACCAGAAGGTCAAAGTTTAGATCCACCACCACCGGAAATGTCATCTTATCAGAAAGCAAGAAATAAGTATTCATCTGCTTATCGTATGAAAAAAGCAGTAGAAGATGGCAAGACATTTCTTGATGATAAGGTTAATGCAAAGGATATAATTTATGAATTAGGCCAACTTGAAATGACTCCCACAGAAATGATGCTGTTTAGAACATCGGCATTCAACAAGGGAGCGCATACTTTAAGCACAAAAATCAGTAACCCGAAAGGTGCGGCAGAACAATGGCTTGACCCGAATACTGAGGAAAAACTAAGATGGGCTATTCCTCACCCAGACAATTATGCCAAGTTTGGTGAGAGGATGGAAACATTATCAGAGCAAGCATTTAATAATAATTTCTTTAATGTTAAATCAGGATCACAAACTGCACCAATTCAGGAAGCGTTAAATCCTAAAAATGAAGCAATACAGGTGCTTGATGCTGCAAACCGTGGGAACTATCCTGGATTAGTTGATAAATTAAGTGCAGACAGTCCGGCACAAACTGCTTACACACAAGACCTTCTTGGGACTGCATCTCTATCCAAGGGACCGGAACAGATTCGTGAAACGCAAAAAAGATTTGGTCCTGATCAAGACAAATACTTGAGTGATAAATTCAAAAGCCACGCTGGTCTTCTTGGCAGGATGGGTGGTTTTGGGGCTGGTGGACTTTCGTTACTTTCACCCAGAGAAGAATTTCAGGAACCACTGCAATGAATACCGTTTACAATAAAAGTCCCGTCATGTACTTTTAATTCATCAGGACATTCCTTTATAGTAATCCTGATTGATCCTTCCTTACTATCCTGTGGTTCACGGGAAATTTGAATATGCCTGAACTGTCGGTCATTCTTAAATAATATTCCTTCCAGGCAATCTATACTTACTTTCAATAAATTATCAATATCTCCAAGAGGGCCGGAGCGTTTAGGATAGTGGACTGCAACTGCAAGAGCTAGGGGCCGATTATCTTTATCAACATCCTGTATGAAAGTCTTGATTTGTCTTGCATTCACAAGCATCAAATTCTCAATGTCCCGTTTGTAGTCTTTAGCCTTTTTAGTTTTGATTATTCTATTTCTTGCAACCTGCCAGTAATTATTGACACTGGGAGGAAACGGGAGTGAAAGCGTAATCATTCTTGGTCTATATCAGAATTAAATTTTATATATTTCCATTGTTGGGATTCTTCCTCACTCCATTTGCTGTTTTCAATATCGTCAAATAAAGGATGTAAGTATGTCCTAAATTTATACCCGTATCCTGCATCCTGCTTTTCCAGCTTATCGTAGAAGTTATAGGCACTCATTGTAATACATCCTCTAGTTCATCCTGTTCAAGTGTAAATCCAGGTCCTTTCCCAAAGTTCCTGATGTTTTCCTCATGGAACAACTGTTCTGCACTGCACTCTCCCATCACATAGTAAACAGGAAACTCTCCGGTAACAAGAACGTACCTGTCAGCAGGATGGGTGACCTTATTAACAGGAACAATCAAGCGACCATTCCTGTACTTTGTAGTCTTTACATCAATTTTTTCACCATTACACGAAATGCAGTCATAGTCCGGTGTGGAAAGTTCAGTATCCAGATCAGGATAAATATTCATTAATTTGCAATATGCAACCTCACCTCCAAACCCTTCACGATCTGTTACTTCCTGTGTTACTTCCCAGTGATTATGTTTTCTCTGGACAGTTGCTTCATCATGGTTATGGAATGCAATTCGTTTCTTGGCAATATATTCAACAAGTCTCTGCTCTGCTTCATTCAGGACAACTTCATACATAATACATCCATGTATTGGTGCGCCCGACACCGTGGTTATTGGTTAGACCAGTTAGAACCTAGAAAAGAAAAAATAAAAGAAACTAGGGAGGTTGCCAGTCTGTGATCGGGCGGTGATTATTAGTTTGCTTCAGGGAATCTTTCGTTTAAATCCACTGGATCGTCACTCATAATGTCACTCATCTTCCCATTCAGCTTATCTTCTCCACCATTTACATAGACAAAATCTTTTTTGTCCAAGTCATATACCATCCCTGACATTCCACCTTCCTGCTTTTCGGCAGCAATGGAGGCCTTATCTGAATCAAGTTCAAGATATTTACAGAGTTGTTTAACGGCAGTCTTTTTCGCCATCTGGTTCCAGTCATCTTTCCACGGACCAAACTTACCAGATGAAGATTTTTTCCTTATATCCTCAACATCAGCAAAGGACATAACTTCAAACTGCTTATCGCCATTGGTTTTTTTGGCTATAGCATAGACTGCTATTGCCTTGCCAGCACCTCCGTCTATGCACGGCTTGTGCCGGATAAAAGGATTATCACCTTCCTCATATTCAAACAGGTCATTCTCCTTTACAACCCTTGCCCATATACTGGAAACACTCCCAGACTGGAGGGCAAGTTTAATGTACCCCTTGTAGCCTGGAATGAACTGGCACTTGTTCCCATACGGGATGAGGTATCCCAGTCCTGAGATAGCATTTGGCTCCAGCCCCAGTTGACACGCTTCCATGACTGAGGTAAGGATTGATTCCCTTGTGCATCCCAGAATTTTCGGGTTTTTTGTTGCCTCAGTAAGAACAATACGGGCAACCTTTTCTGAGGGTATATTTGTATTTTTTAATGCATGATCCATCTGGGGCATTAATGCCACCAGTTCAGTATTCAGTTCTGTTTTATCCATCTCTCTCCTTAAAATTGCGTAAATGCCCACTTTGGTAGGCTCAGTTCAACAACATCCTTAGAATAACCATCAAAACGGTCTTCTTCAGGGTCTTTAATATAATCCCGATATTTCTCCAAGTCCTGACAGGCAACCATCCATCCTTCATCTTTTGAGTCTTGGTTGAGGCTGTAAATACCGACATTAAAGGGGGGTTTGTTTTCTACGGCAAGGAATATAAAGGCTTCAGGTCTTTCACCATAGGCAACTTCAATCCCCCGTGAATACCACGCATCCTGAACGTGGTAACGGAAGTTAGCAATGCTTTTTGCAAACCCTTCAGGTGAGGCATCCGATGTTGTTTTAAGGTCAACTACAAACTCTCCCCTGTTTATGATCCAGTCAGGTCTGCATTTGCATGGAAGTAAATTCTCTTCCCAGAAAATGGTAGTTTCTGCCTGACCAGTTTCAAACAGTGAATTAATTCTTGGGTGTGTACTCAAGGATTCCGTCATCCTGTTTATAGTATCAACCTGTGTCTGTGTTAGAATGATGGGGTTGCCTTTTTCCTCCATCTCCTTAACAAAAGCATTATACTTTTCCTTACCTGCCTTTGTCCTCTTATCTACATCAGGCTCCACTATGTAGCGTTCATTGAAAGTTTCATGTTCCAGCACCGCACAATGCAAGGCAGAACCTAAAACCATTGCCACACTTGGAATCTTATCCTTGGCGGCTTTCATGTGTGCAGGTGACTTATGGATGTTATCAAGCATCGATTTGCCAACTGCTTCTGATTTGTGATAGTCCTCATTGGACATATCAGTTATAATTTCTATTGACATTTTTTCTCTCCTTTAAAATTTACTTGGGGAAGGGGTTAACATTCTTTGGCGTAGGGAACTTTACCCGTTTCCCTAGCCGTAGCATTTCCTTCTGGACAAACTCAACAACGAGGTGTCCCATTGCATCTGTCTTACCATGGATTGATTCACCTTGTTTGATAAGACTGTTAATAAAGTCCTCTTCTTCTCTTGTATATGGCCTCATTTTCATAGTCAGTTACTGTTAGAGATTATTTCATCCAGAATATAATCTGGTTCAACCAATTCATCCATTCCATAGAACGGCCCGACTCCTGCTTTCATCTCCCATGACCACTCAGTTGAGCCAACAGAGGGGATTTTCGGGGGAGGAAGAGGTTCCAAAGTCTGGATCAAACCACCTTTTTTAAGAAATTCTTCAGTTGCAGTAATAATTCTCTTCCTGACAATATCCTTCTTTTCACTTTTATCGTGTTTACTTTGAAGGGTAAAATCGCTGAATGTATTACTTAACTTTAGTTTTTTCCGTTTTCGTGGTCTGGAATTATAAATTAAACTGCATTTATGTGAACAGGTAACACGTTGAGAAGGAATAGGGAAAAACAATTTACTGCATACCCTGCATTTTTTCTTCTTGATTTTTGCACGATGGGCGGCACTGAGTCTTTCGCACCGCTCCACCTGCTTTAACCTTCTGTCGATGCTCCGACATACCGATGAACACATTGCAGAATTTATTCGCTTTGGCTTAAACTTGCTCTTGCATATCCTGCATTTGATTTTTGGAAGATTCTTCTTAAAAGGGTATGTCATCTCCAGTTTTCTTGCCACCAGGATTAACTCTGTCCATCATCTCCTTGATCTGCTCATCACTCATTTCAGGATTGCTTTTCCTTAATGCAGATTCCATAGATTTGAAAACACTTTCATTCTGTTTTGCTTTCATAGGACTTACTGGCTTTTCCTCCCTGGCATGATCCACGGCAGGGGGGGAGTCTTCCTTTTTGTCAAGAAACTGAATGTTACTGGCAACAATTTCAGTTTTATACTTTTTTTCACCTTCTTCAGATTCCCACGATCTGGTCTGCAATTTACCTTCACAGTAAATATTCGACCCTCTACGCAGGTAATTATTTGCAAGGTCAGCCAGTTTGTCCCATGCCACTACATTGTGCCATTCGGTTCTCTCCTGCTTTTCACCCTGCTTGTCTGTCCAAAATTCATTAGTTGCAATAGAAAAATTCGCAACAAATGTGCCTGAAGTAGTTTCTTTCGCTTCAGGGTCTTGACCCAATCTTCCGATGAGGATCACTTTATTCAGGTTTGCCATCTTTATTCTCTCCTTTAGAGGTTGATGATGTGGTTGCGTTCACAATTTTAAATAATTGATGACCGTAACCGTTGCTCTTGAAATGATCGTTAAGGATTTTTGCATACTTCTTACGCAGCTTCTCTCCATAACGAGCCTCTTCAAGTCTTTTTTTAAGGGCTTTGAGCCTTTTATGCTCATCCAAAAATATTTTTTTCATTATCATCCATGATTTATTCTCAAATCGTGTCCAGAATCGTTCCAAAATTCTTTTACATTAAATGACACCTGTGTAATGTGTTTCTTTCAACACAGGGCGATTTAAACATCAAATTCTGCTAATTTTTTGTCATACATCTCCTTTATCTTAAAATCCTGTCTCCAAGATTCGGAATATGTATCATTCCATAATTTTATTAAATCATCTGCATTATCAATGTGTGCAAAATCAAGTTTTGCTATCTTTCTTGCAGTTGTCATGCTTTTAGGTACTGGATTATCGAATTTCTGTTGCATAGCACTCCCTTGAAAGAGGTTGGAATTATAAAGGGCATCAGACCATACCTTCTTTGGCTGGGTTTCAGTTTCGTTTAAATATTCCGTAAACTTGTTCCCATACAAAGTCGATGGTCGAAGGTAATCCATCATGTTTGGATCACTGCCCCATTTGTTAAACTTAATCCTGTGAACTTTCTTAAAATCCTCCACAGTCCTGTTCTTGCTCTCATTAAATCTCGCTTGTATCAAATCTCTCCATTTCGGCAGATCAGTTTCAAATCCCCTGCCACATACTTCATTCAAATCCTCAATAATTTCCCTTACAGTTTCCACGGGTATATTATTTTTAATATTCTTCTTTTTTTTCTTTTTCTTTTCTTCTGTACCGTCACTTGTATCGAGACTTGTATCGAGGCTTGTACCGTGGTCACTCAAAGGGAACTGGTGCTTCTCGTAATTAACTACCTTTACGATGTTTCTGGTCTGTCCCGACACTAGTACCGTTTTTCGTATCGTCAGACGGTTGTCTTTTTCAAGCCATTTTATGAACCTGCGAACCTTTCCACGACTCCATTTCCATACCTCTGCAAGATGCTCTTCAGTATGAATAAATTCGCCCCTTTTAAGGTTTATCTGGTCAAGCCCCGACTCAAAAGAACCGTTGTCCCAGTTCGCCATACGGATCATGTCAAAAAATGCTTGCCACTTTGTAAAAGGCTCAAGATAGTATAGTGAATCTGTAACTACCTTCCGCTTGATAATGAAATAAGGATCATCCTCCATGATTCTCTCCCTTGTTTAAATCAGAATGGATGAACCAATTCCATTATCTTTTCCTTTTCATAAATTCTTGTTCCCCTATCCCTTAAAGTAAAGGAAGGTATCCTGTTCAACCTGCTTAAATAACGAACACGATCCACCGTTATATCCAGCATCTCCGCAACCTCAGATACACCAATAAATTTTTCCTCTCCAAGTATTGCATCGTGGAGTAATTTTCCCTCCTTCATTGCAGGGGTATCTTTAGGGTTTTTATTTGTGAGAATTTCCTTATGTTCCTCACCTTCAACCTTAGTCCATATATCACTACCTAATGGTTTTATCTCCATGATTCTCCTATAAAAAATTCGCTGAGACACGAAAAAATTCTCAGCTACACGAAATGTTAATAATATACTATAAATTATAAACTGTTTGAAAAATATTCGCAAGATTTTAATAAAATTTTCTCACCTCCACGAACCAGGTTTCAGCGATGACCTGACCAATTCCAGTCTGGATCAAGAAACATTTTTAATTGCTCAATATCTTTCTGGGTTAAATCAGACTCCGGTTTAACATCTGGTTCTATATCTGTAAGTTCAGGCATCTGTTCAAATAGTTCCCTGATAAACGATTTAACCTCCTCCGGATCATAATTTCCCTTCATGTAACCTCCTTATAAATTCGATGATATTCACCTTCGACCCATTCTCTCCAGCCTTCAAGCCAATCAGATTTAACGTATGGAACCCAGTCAGCAGAACGATCACGATTAATTTCTTTCAAAACTTCATCGATAGACCACTCCCTTGGCTCACTCCATTCATCGAAGTTAGGGTCATTTCTACTTTGAACAAAAATCATGTAACCTCCTTGCAATGGTTCTAACGACAGGAATCGATACTGCATTGCCTGTCATTTTATAAATTTGGGTGTCGCTGATCTTTAATTCTTTGGCTAAAAAATACATATCATCAGACGCTCCCTGTAAACGCATACATTCCAATGGTGTTAATCTCCTCACCCTTGCACCATCCACTAAGGTCTGTTCAATAGTGGGTGACGTAGTTAATGAACCGACTAAACCATCCTTTCTGGGAACAATATCCTTCTTCCTCCTTGGAGAATGATCTTTCCCAGTTTCTGCTTTAATTTCTCTTCTTATTTTCTTTGCTTCTTCTGAGCGTACTTCTGTCAGAATATATGGCTGTCTACCACCTCCTCCCATTGTTGTAAGGGCAGGTGAAATTCCTTTTGAATCGTAGACTCTATGTGTGGAATGAACCGGATTGTTGATGCGGATTAACTGCCTCCGGTTTTTCTTTAAGGTATTAGTGCCTTTCCAATAATTTGCATCTAAGCAATACGACAAATCTTCCCCGACTCTCCTAGTATCTTCTCTGTCACCTTCTGAGAGAGGAAATACTTCTGGTCTGGGTTTGTTTCGAGAATGTCCGACAATAAATATTCGTTCCCTGTTCTGGGGCAATCCGAAATTTTTTGTGTTAAGCACTTGCCATTGTGCATCATACCGAAGTTCTGAAAGCCTTTCGAGGATGGTTGAAAAAACTTCTCCTTTCCACCTTCCAGCCGATAAAAGACCTTTGACATTTTCAAAAAGTAAAATTTCAGGTTGTTTAACTTCAATGATTTTACAAAGGTGGTGAAAAATGTCACCTCCTGCTGATACTTGATCGAAGGGGTTTTCTGTCCTTCTTCCTGCGACAGAGAATGCAGGACAAGGGAAGCCCGATAACAATATTCGGAAGTTGGGAAGGACTGTTGGGTCTTCTGCAATTTTTCTGATGCATCCATAATTTTTTCCTTTCTCTTCAGGTTGTTTGTAATGACGTTTGAAATATTCTTCCTTTAAAAAATTCGCATAATAATCAATCTCTGCATGGGCTACTTCAACATGACCTGCTTCTGTCATGGCAATATCTCCCAAACCCATACCTGAACCGAATGAAGCATATGTAGATTCCATTATTCCTCCTCTGCATTTATTACATCGTGGTATGCTCTAAAAAAAGAGTCTTGGTTACCTCCCCATTTATCGACTAGGAGCATCTCTACTTCAGTTCTAACATCTTCCGATTCTTCAACTATGTGCTGTGCAACTTTTTCTATTGCAATTTGAAACATTATTTCATCGGTTGTTCTCATACTTCCTCCTCTATAAATTCATCCAAATAAATTCTGTCATACTCAGTTTCCATAGCATCCAGATGAGCATCATTTGCATCCATATGACATGAAATTTCAGTTTCCAGTTGTACGGTTTGATGATCTTCTAAATACATTTTTACAACTGTCGGGTCTATTTCTTCACCTACTTCCGGTAAACAGACACCAGAAAACTCAGCAGAAATTAAATAAGTTTCCTGAATCCATGCAGGTCTGGTAATAATGATTTTTTTCATGTTTCCTCCTTATGTTGAAGCCCATCCATAAAAGTGAAATTCACCCTCACCTATTTGCACACAACAAGCATCATCCCACTTGTCGTTTTCCTCAATAGTTTCATCAATAAAATCTTTTAGACTTTTATCTTTTGGAACAGTAAGTAATCTGTACCCACTTTTTTCTGCAATAGTACCGGTGTAACCGGAATGTCCATGATCGTAGTATGCTTGTTCTTTAGCATTATTAAATGCTTCCTGTGCATTTTCTGCTTCAATAGTTACTCCGAATGTAGTCGCTCCCATATTCTCTCCTTTCAAAGCCCCCCGAAGGGGGCAAGGTTATTACTTGTTTTTCTTTGTTTGTGCCGAACTAGGTTTTTTAGAAGTTTCTGGATGGTGGATACCAAAATCTACAGAGGCATGATTAACCCATCCCTTTTTTTTCTTTTCACAAATTTTAAGGATAGCAAGTGTTAACTCCTTTACCTCTGCTTCACTCCACTCCTCATCTCCACCATGAAAATGAAGATCATCCTGCCAATCACCTTTAAGCGTATGAAAATCTATTGTGATATTTTTCATTTATACCTCTCTTTCTGATCCACCAAACCACACCGGAATAGTTTCCAGATCAGCGATATTAGTTGCTATTGCTCCGGCATCATTACCCTCATCATCCTTCATTGGAGAGAGGACAATAGGTGTACCACCATTGTTATCAAGATAAATATTGACCGCAGAGTGATACCACCCATACATTCTTGTTTCGTTCATATCCATATAATCGACCTTAATTATTCTCCGACCAACTAAATGTTTGGCAATTTTTTCTGCCCACCAATCTTTTGAGCATTCAATTTTTGCACGTTCTTTCTTTAACATATCTTTAACTGCCATGTTCCTCCTTTATTTCGTAAACTGGTGTGTGTGGACATTGATTTACTGGAAAATCTGGATCAAGATGATCAACCGCAAATATTGTAGGCAATGTATTTCCACACCTATTGCACTTAATTCCGGCTACTATATCTGTGCCGAACTTCTCAATATTTTTCTCTCTTTCTGTCATATTTTTCTCCCCATAATTTATTCGCAGTAACACGAAAAAATTCGCTAAAAAATTCGCACCACCACGAAACTATTTATTCGTGCGAACACGAAGTTGGCAATATGCCCTTTTAAAAAAAATTCGCATAGAAAACTTGGATTTTTATTTTGATACAGCAGGAAACAATATTCTGGAATCCTGCCATATCTAGGGTAATTATTTATTCTTAAATTCGTGACAACGTGAATTGTTTTTTCCTTTGGAATGTTTACTCCAATGGTTAACTATGCATTTAGTATGTATAGGATAATTATCACTATTGAATACTTGTTTGTTACAACACCGACATTTAATCATGTTCGCCCCTGTACGTTTTTTTGATAAATTATTGATTTAATATTACTGTCCCAGCACATTCTACAATCTAAACACTTATGTTCCTGCAATGGTGCAAGGCAAGTAAAATTACCTTTACTTGTTACTTCACTAACTTGAACATTTAATCTGTTTGATTCAGTTAATGGTGGTTTACCATCAACATATACAGCGGATAATCTGATTGTTAAATTGGCAGGAAAATTACCATACTGTTTTTTATACTGTGAAACAAATTTTGTTTCTTTAGTAGGTAACCAATGTTTGCAGTTTGGAGTTTTATTGCAAATGCTAACAATGTCTTTTAGCATTTTTACTGATTGTAAATCGCCTGAATCAAACCAGCGGAAAAATTCGCTGTTTCTTTTATTCAGGATAAATGCAATTGATTCAATCCATAACTGTGGATCTGCATTGTATAATTCTAATCTTTTATTCTGTGCTATTCTAACACATGGATAAACTGTAGCAAATCCATGATCAACATAACATATATTGCAAACAGTATTTTCAATCAATTTTAATTTACTGCCTGTTATGCAATTTTCTGTATTTAATCCATAACTTGGACAAGGCATTTTACTTGTATTGGATAAACCACCAATGTTTTTTGAGGCCTGTTTTATTGTTAATGCCATTTTTTCTCTCCAAAAAAAATTCGCAGAAACACGGAAAAAATTCGCTGTTACACGAATTGGCTATCTGAATTAATAACCAAAAAACAAATCTTAAATAAAATAAGTTTTTAAGTTATTAAAAATGGGACAGCGATTAAACTGTCCCAAGTTTTTACTAGTTAAACAGTACACTTGAATTTTGGTATAAAAATAAAGAAAACTGTGCAATGTTTAACAGGATACTTGCATATATTGCAGTATCAAGAATAGTGCTACCTGTTAACATAGTGTTTTTTTGGCTTGGGTTAAATAGTCAATTGCTTCAATAATGGAACATTCAATATTTGTTAAACTTTCCTTTGCAAATTCGAGTTGATCATCATCATGTTCAAATATTAAATCATCAATTTCAGTTTCTAAAGATAGAACATCAATTGAATCAATTAAATTAATGATTTTATCAATTGCTTTTTTTGTATTTTTCATGCGTACCATATTAATTAAGATTGATTAAAGTATATTCACCAGAATCAATTTTCTTTTGAGTTTCGGCTTTTTTCTCATTTAAGAAAATGTTTCTATATTTTCCTGTGGTGGTGGAATATTGCCAATGATTAACATCAAGAAAAACCTTATCTTTATAAATCTTGGCAATTGTTGTGTAATAACTTTGGAATATTCTAAACTGAAAACCATCATTATCACGTCCGTAAATTTCAAACTGGTTTGGCACTTTATTTCCTGAAGTGCTATGCATATTTGAAACACTAATTTTAAATAGATTATTTTTCTGCATTTTGTTTCCTTTCCTGCAATTGCAATTCAATTTCAAAACTGGTTAATGGTTTTTCAATTTCAACAATATCAGTATTAATATCGTAAAAATCTATTGTTGATTTAACACGTTTTAAATTATCCATGTTTCTATAATGGTTATATGCTGTACTTGAATAATAATTCATATTTACCTATTGTTTGAGATTAAAAAAAAAGCCGTATCAATATTGAATCAATACGGCTGTTAATTATTTAACTGATTTGATTAAATCGTTTTCGAGTGTTACTTCAGCGAAAAATTCACGACCACCATTACCAGTTATTTGTGGTCGATTTGAACCAAGTATTTTTCCGTTGGATACATACTCATTACCAAACATACTTGTTTCAGTATAACGCAAGGCCTTGCCAATGCATTCTTTTAAGAGTTTTTTACTCTTATAGTTAAGTATCATCATATTGAACCTATTATTTAAGTGTTTACCCTAACTCAACAATTAATGTTATTACTAATTGTTAACTATAAATTATACAGACATTGTAACATAATATCAAGTTATATTTAAATAAAAGCTATGTTTTTACAATGTTTTTAATCAATTCAATTTGGATACCAGATCAAGCAAATCAGATTAAAAAAAAGAAAAAACCGCACTGCTGCCTTGATTCACTATATACTTAATCAAAAAACGGATGCTCAGATCGCTCTGTATTGAAACAAATTGCCCTGGCCAATGGTAAACTACCTATTCCAACTTGTATACAGTATAGAATGATTTAAGTATGTTTACTGAAAAAGTATATAAAAAATCAAGATTTGAATACTGTTACCGCTCGCAGAAAAATCAATACACGCATGCGAGAAAACAGAAACATAAAACAGAAAATAAAAGCTTTCCATTATATTGAACAGATATTCCATATAAAAAACATATGTTCGATTAGTGTCATTATCGTACATATAACATTTTAAATATTCATATCAACGTATCCGGATATGGTGATCCAGGTTGATTAAATATATATAAAATCAAACCAAATTTTCCCGAAAATCCAAAATAACCCCCCCTTGCTGCAATAGGGTAAGCATGATGCTTTGTACCCCCACCGCCCACAAATCATTAATATTAAAAATTTTTTATTTTTTTTTATATTGATTTAGTATATGCTTAATCAATGGTTGAGATACTAAACAGTGAGACTGGAGTCTTTTTATTTCCGTCAAAATTAGATGGAGAGTTTTGTGACAGTGTAGTTTCCCTTGCAGACAATTCATGGGTAGCTGCAGAGGTTGAAGATGACACTGCTTGCGAAAAAGTAGATGCAGGGATGCGTAAGAGTGAGGTTTACTGGACAACTGAGCAATGGTTAGTGGATGCAATATGGCCTTTTATGGAGGTTGCAAATGAGTTATCTGGGCAGATGTTTGATATAGAGAGGGTAGAGGACATACAGGTAACGAAATACAAGCCAGGGTGTTTTTACGAGTTTCATGTAGACAGTTACAGCAGTCATCATTTTAAGGATAGTCATGGGAATGTACGAAAGCTGAGTATGACGGTACAGTTGAATGATGATTATGAGGGTGGAGAGTTTCAGGTAGCGAGGTGTTGCAGGGGCAAGCTGCAGATTGAGACAATGGAAAAGGCTAAAGGTACTGTGATTGTGTTTCCATCGTCTTTGGAGCATAGGGTAAAGAAGGTAACGTCAGGAGAGAGGTATTCGTTGGTAGCATGGTTTAAGGGACCGCCATTGAGGTGATATGGAACAGCATTTTAACCTGCTGACAACTGGTAGTCTTGTAAAGATGAAGTATATCAGGACCCCAAGAGTTATATGGGAGATGCTGTCACAGGAGTTTGATTTTACGGTAGATGCGTGTGCTTCTGATAAGAATCATTTAGTTGAAAGGTATTGGACTAGGGAGAGCAATGCTTTGGAGCAAAACTGGGATGGAGAGATTGTTTATTGCCATCCTATGTATGACCAACGTCTTCCTCAGTTTATACGGAAAGCGGTTAGTTCTGAATGTTTGAGTGTATTTTTATTACCGTCAAGCACAAATGCAGTTTATTTCCATAAGTATTTATGGGATTCTTCTTTGCATAAGCCTAGGGATGGAATTGAGGTGCGTTTTTTAGCCAAAGCAAAAGGTCTTTATGGGTATAAGTTTTTGGGTGAGGACAATGAAGAACCAAAGACAGGGTATTTGAGGCCATTAATGATAGTTATAATAGACAGGAGATATGACAAAGATAAAGAGAGAGAAAGTACCAGCAGTTGATGAGCATGATTTTTGGACTGTTGTATTTGAGAAGATTGAGTTAGGGGCCACAGAGAGGAGTATTGCACGGGAGTATAATTTCAGTC
>VTLG01001882.1_pt1 | contig 20154 bp, 14 predicted proteins | sample 4694571 | NCBI WGS metagenome assembly VTLG01 (sample SAMN12604809, study PRJNA352737) | marine metagenome | biome: ENVO:00000447; feature: ENVO:00000209|ENVO:00000569|ENVO:01000036; material: ENVO:00002151; isolation source: viral sequences binned using virsorter ... | reverse complement strand
AACAGCTACTTCTTTCAAACCTAGTTGATTCTGATCTCTAAGAATTCCAATTGCGACTGTTGTTACTAGATCCTTGTCAGAAGTAATATCACCAGCCCTAGCTTCTTCCCAAAGATTGAGGATCTTCTCTGTAGCCATCTCATTTGCTATTAATAATTCTTTTGCAGCGTGTATTAATTTCGCATTCTTATTTGATGGAATCCCTGTTCTCTGAGCACGATCACCTATCAATTCATTTATTTGATCTTCAACAACTTTGCTGGATAAAATAATACCTTCTTCACTTAATGGTAAATATAATCTCTTGCCAGGAATCTTTGAATCATAACTTCCTTTAGCATTTTTACCTCTACTAATGAGTCTTCTTTGCTCAGACATCATTAACTCATGCAAGGTTGTAGAACCTTTTTCCATCTGAGCTTTTAAGACATTAACTCTAGCTTTAAAATCATCAGGATCAATTGGCTCAAGTGCTGGTAAGAAATCAATATCCTGAACTTTCTTATTAAATGCTCCAAAGTAATATCTTTCATCTCCAATTTTTAAACTACCAGCACCTGCTACCTTTCTAGTTGCTGCAAATTCTCCAGAAACAGTTGCCTCAAATAATTCATCCCATGTTTCATATCCTTTTCTTCCAAGCCATCTCTTAACCGTATCGACAAGTTGACCTAATTTCTGTAAAGGCTGCGCCCATGTAACATCTTTTCCAGGCAATAAATATTGACCTTTAACTTTATCCCATATCATTGCAGCATAAGAAATAACTTCTCCAAATCCTTCACTACCATTACGGATTGCCTCGGCCTTATGTGGAGCAGCAATTGCAGCTATTTCTCTTAAGTGTTTCTCACCTGTAAGGAGTAACTCAGCATCTGCTTTTGTATAAAATCTACGGAAGACAGCATGAGTAGCTTCATGGATAACCGTGAACATTTTCTCACTAAAGCTTGCAGGAATTCCACCGTAGAATTGAGCAACACGAATAATGTCATAAGCAGCTCCTCTTGGATCTGCACTATAAGCACCTCTTAAACGTATCCATTTACCTTCTTTTCCTTTTAAATTTGGATGTGCTGCGGCTTGTCTCTTTCCAACTTTTCCTAAAACTTCAAAAGGAAATTCAATTTTTCCAGCAGGAAAGATTCTTCTTGCAGTTCTTATTAATTCCTCTTGAGCCTTTAAATTAGCAAGTGGTCCTGCAAAGCTAGAATTAATAGTCTTATCTCCATATCCTTTTGTTGGGAATAAATCCAGATAATCCTCTTCAAATCTTTCTTTGAATTTTGCGAGTAAATCTCCTGGGTCTTTAGGATCAGTTATATCAAGATATTTACGTAATAGATCCTCGTCAATCTTCTCAAGAAGTTCTTTCAATCTTGCATCTTCTATATCAAAGGTCATCATTTCTGTGTTGCCACCGAAGCCCCATGTCTCTGTATCTTCTACCTTCCAAGTAGTACCAGCCTCATAATTTTCTTTCATCTCATTTCTAAGTAATATCCCAGTGTCAATGATTTGATCTCTTGGAATACCTAATTCTGCTTCCAACCAATACCAGAACTTATCTTTTGCGGTACTCTTATTAGGACTTGTTGCTATATAAATGGCCTTATCTACATCTGATTCCCATGTCAATTTCATCTTGCTATAAGTAGGAGCAGACTTTCCAGCCCAATTCTTACCCATAGAACTATCAGCAAAAGTAGGATTCTGTATTGGCTCTAATTTCAATGCTTCTTCTTTAAGTCCAAACCGTTCAAATACTTTCTTGAGAATTTTAGAATCTTCCCAGTTATCTATATTTGCTAATTCTTTATCAGCTTCTTTACCTGCTGCTATTACTCTTTTCTCTACATCTTTATAAATACCACCTAATTCTAACTGTAAGGCTTTTGTATAAATCTGAACTCGTTCAATATCTTCAATAGCTTTTTTCAGAAAAGCTTTACCAGCCTTCTGAACATAAGGAGCTGCTAATCTTCCAAATCTATCTGCCTTCTTTATATCTCTTAAAGCCTTTTGAGTACCTTCTTCAATAGCAACTCTTCCTATATTTAATAGATTAATAAAATCTCCAACAGTATTAATTGGTCCTAAACCTGGAGTCCTCTCGTCAAATCCATCAGAAAATTTTTCAAATGAATCTATTAGTCGATTGAAAGCAATTGAAGCTTGTTGGCTATCAGGTGCAGATCTAATAAATATATCAAGAGGAGTTTTCGGATCTGCCTTTGCCAAGGCTGTAACGGCTGGAGCTAAATCTTCTATTGGAATTTCATTTGGACGCTCAGTTAATAATTTCTGTATTTCATTAATAGGAACTTCTTCTGCATCAATTTCAACTACTTGATCTTTTACTGGTATTTCACCCCATATATCTTCTTCACCAAGCCAAGCTTTTGGATTCTCCTTAATTGCATCAATCAGTTCTGGACGAACTGTTGTCTTAGTAATACTTGTAGAAGGTGGAGTCGAATCAATTTTTCTAGGATCAGAACTAATAGCTCCATCTCTATCCAACTGAGTCAAAGCACTATCTTCTGATTTCTCTGGAATAACTTCTTTAAATTTAGTCTCATCCTTAACCTTAGAAGATACTTTTGGTTTCTTGCGAGGTTTTCTTTTCCTGTCAACTTTCTCTGTGAAATCCTCTACTTTTACTGCTGTATCTTCTATCTGTTTAGTAACAGCTTCATTATAAGAACTACGTGGAGCAGTACCTGGTGTCTCTGCCTCTTGCATTATTGCTTCTTCAATATCAGCAAGTCGTTCTTTCACTAACCTGGAGGCATTGTTACCCTTTAAGTTTGTTGCTATATCAGTTAATAAATTAGTGACAGGGCCATCAAGACCAGCAACTCTATTGAAGACATTAAGTACAGCTTGAGTTGCCTGACGTTGTTGCCGACTACCTTTAATATTAATGATATTGCCTTCAATCCCTTCTAACAACTCAGCTTGTTCTGCTCTAGTGGCTGGAGCTAATGCTCGAATCCTTGCTCTTAATTGTTTAACTACCTCAGTTCTAACTGTTAATAACTGCTTGATATTTGATTGTTTAAAGTAAGCACTTAGTTCAGGAAATACACCTTCTTCTATCCCAACTGTTGCATTCCTTGCCATCATAACGGCTTGTTCAATTCTTCCAATTGACCATCTTTGTTTTACTGCGAGCTTATAAATATCCATGACCGCTTCTGGACTAACTCCTTCAGCAGAACCAAGAGCCAATGCCTTAGCTAAACTCAATTCACCTGTACTTACTTTCCCAAATAAGTCATCAGGTAATCTATTTAATCGAACAGCTTCAGCAACAAGTGAATTTTGAAGATTAATACCTTTAGCTGCTAAATCATCTAATGTATAATTATCATTTCTTAGGAACTTAGCAACATCTACAGATTGCATACTTCCTTTTAAACTTTGAGTCCCTGCAATGTTGATTAAAGCAGCTCTAGCTCTAGCTTCTTGCCACGTTCTAACATTAATAAATCTAGATAAAATATTACTTTGACCAGATCTCTTTGCAAGATCCAATCTATTATGACCATCAACAATATAAACTTTGCCAGGATCTCCGATTGTTCCATCAGTATCACGCCATAATGTAATTACTCCTGCCAATTCAGGATCAAATGCTTTGGCTCCTTTTAATGATCCACTGACACCTTCTGCTTCACCAACCCCAGATTCTTTAACTTGAAAATACTCAGGAGCTGTTGAAATTTCATCAATAGAAACATCTGATATTTCCCCAGGCAAAGGCTTACTTAGAGATTCATCAACACCAAATTCTTCATCTACTTCTCTTTGTAGAGGTGTTGATGTTTCATTTAATCTATTGATAGTTTCATTTAATTGACGAACAGAAGCTTCGACATCATTAGATAATTTCTTTAAATTCTCCTCTGTTGCTTTAATTGAAGTATCAAGCTCTTTCTCACTTGAAATATTAAAGTCTAATAAATCATCAGTATTAAAGTTGAAGCTAGGATCAGGTTTAGAATCAAGATCTATTATCTGTTGTTCTGTATATCCTGTCTCCCAATCAGGTTTTCTTATTTCTCCTGTTAACTTTTTATTTTTAATCCATTGTGAATATTTTCCTCCTGGACCCCAATCAGTAGCACCACTTCTTCCAGGTTGTCTGAGATGACTTTTATCACCTTTTGGTTGATCTGGTCCATGAAACCAAATTTCTCCAGCTTTAATTGATTTCTTAAAATTAGTAAGAAGATTTAGCTTAAGAGCATTGGCATCAAATTGAAATGCAGATGCGCCTAAGTTTCCAATTTGAGTCTTTAAATTAATACCTTTAGCTGCGTTATATCCATCCCCTAGAAATTCAAAAGGTATTCCAACCGGAGCCATTATTACTTCACTCGTAAAAAAGTTTTTTACAAAAGCTGTCCTATTAGAATCTAATTCATTGGATTGAAATATTCCGAAAACACTATTCTCTAATTGAGGCCATGTCCTAATAACTAGATCTGTCATGTTTCCATTATCTCGATCATATGAAAATGCTTCGACTAATGCGTTAGCACCTCCCATTTCAGTTACACCTTTTAAGCCTGCTCCTTTTAAATATTGACTCATCCCTGATGTATATAATCCTTTCCTAAAATTTTGTGCTCCTAATTTTTTAAGAGCTGTACCTCTTGTGACACCAGGTAGAGAAACTAATTTAGCTCCACCTGCTCTTCTCAAAATAATTGCTGCTGTAATCGCAGATGTAAGATGTGGAGCAAGACCAGGAAGAAATTCTTCATATATTTTGGCTCCCCATTGTGTATTATCTAGTGAAGGAATTGCTCTTAACTGATCTGTAAGTCCAAAGGGATCTTTAATATCTACTCCAAATAAAGATTGTTGATCTGCTGTTAAGTATTCCCTACCGTTATAAAGAACAGAAGCAAGTCTTCCATCCTTGTGATATTTAACTTTTAACCCTCTATATTCTTTTTTTAATTCCCAACCTTTATCAGTCTTATTAAAGTATCTATGTATTTTTACATGCTCTGATTGATTATGTAGTGCCCCTGGAGTTACTGGCCCTATTAATACATCTTCTCCTGTAACTTCATTTGTAAATTCAAGAGCAATTGGCCATTCATTTCTTCTCATAAAATAAGAAGAAGTATCATATTCATCCAAGCCAAGTCGTTTACCTAATGCCGCTTGTGTTAAATAAACAGGCTCTCCTTCTTCTGTAAGAAATGGTTTTTGAGATAATCCCGCATCAAAATCCCTTGCCAAAGGATCCAAGGTCAATGTCTTTGTGAGCCAATGACTATGTGATCCTTTAAGTTGATTTTTCCAGTTATATTTTTCACTTGCTAATTGGTCATTTACTAAACTTAAAGAACTATCTTCAAAATTAGATTCTGCATCCTTCGTAGTAATAACACTATAACCACCTGAAAGTTTTCTACTAAATCCCTCTTTAAAAGAAATTGCCTTCATCACATTAGTTGTGATACCAGACGTAAAAACTGTTGACCTTTGTTTAAGATTTGCCCCAGTTCTAGCAAGTGAACCTTCAATACTATCTTTAGCTAATATTTGCTCAGATTCTTCTCTTCTTCCAGAAATCAATAAGTCTAACTTTGCCCGTGTTTCCCAAGGTATAGTCTCATCAGCAAGAATAGCAAGAATATCTTCACCAGTTTCAGGTTTTCTAGTCTGTAGTAATTTAGCTAAATCAGGATTCTGCAATATATATTCGTGATTTTTTTCTGCCTCTATTTTTTCTTCTGCTGATAATTCCACTTCTTGTTCAAACCCAGTTGTATCTACTTCATATGATTCATAATCGAAAGTATCAAGCTTAAATTGATCTCCTAAGAATTGATTATCCGTACCAAAACCACCTTCTTCAGGAGGTACATATTTGAAATAATCTGAAGGTTTCGTCTCTGTATCATCAGAAGTAGTGAACTTATTTTCCTCTTCAACAAACTCAGGACCAACTCCTTCTACATCTCCCCAATCATCAGGAGATTCTTCTCCCTCTGGACCAACAGATTGAATCTCGGTAGGTATCTCTCCAGTAGGAAATACAAAGCCACTTGGACTTTCTTCAACAACTGCTGTTCCCTCTTCTGCCATGAATTACTCCTCAATCTTGAGTTGTGAAAAGAACTGTGCTCTATGTCGATAGTATAGAGTGCTTGCTCTCTTGGGACTAACTCGTAGAAGTTTTCCTAATTTAATGAAGTCAGGTGTTCCAGCCAGATCCTCTGCTGTATAAGGTTTTAATCCTGGGACTCTTCCCATTGGATTGAAGATTGCTTCATACTGATTTGGCATTGCAAGAACTTCTGCAATAGGAATATTTCCATAGTGAACCGACCTTATTAATAAATTTGCACCTACTTCGAATTTCTCAAGATCAGTTGATCCTGCTTCTAACAAAGCTCCTATTGTCATTGCATTAAGGTCTTGCTCTGTCAAAGTATCAATCCTCTCAATTGCTCCTTGTATTAAATGAGGTTTATAGTCAAAGAACCAATTACCTTTTTTATTACTTCGATAGTCACCTTTCTGATAATTAGGATTACTTGCACCACGGAATTGAAAAGCACCATTCATCTCAATAATTAAATTCTCTAAAGCCTTAGGTTGTTTAAGAGGATCTGTTTCTTCAGGTATAGACGGTAAAGGTGGCACACCTTGGAGGACACCACTAAGATCTGTTGAAGCTACTAATGTTCCTTGACTATTAGAAACAAATGCTATCCACGGATTAGATCTCCCAGAATTATCCCTAGCATCTGATATCTTTATCCCATTTAATGACCTTAACTTATTGATATCGTCTTCGGTTAAATCAATTCCATTCTTCTCATATTGATTAATTAAAAAATCACCAATCTTACCTGCTGCACTACCTGGCAAGTTATTAACTATTACCTTTAATCTTTTATCCATTTCTCCTTTCTTTATTATTCTCTTTGGAATTTCATCTAACATTTGCTTACTGAACATAGGAGTATCACTTTCATATAAAAGCCTTAGTCGTGTTCTCCCTTGATCATTTAATAATCCAGTATCAGTATTTATTTCACTTGTTTTAATTGCTGTTTGTTCCCAGGTATTTAAAGAGTCTTTGACGTTACCTTCATAACTTGGTTGTATAACTTTTGTCTCTTCTTTAGATGCAGTTGTTGGATCAGGATACAGAAATTTCTTCATAAATGCTTTTCTATCTTTAACAAACTTATCAATGAAATCTTCAGAGTACTCTCTAAGTTCTTTGTCTGACATTCCTGGCTCAATTCCTGCATAATACTCATCAAGTATTCTTCCCTCAACAATGGACCATTCTGCCATTTCTTCTACATTACTATGTCCACCTTTACTGCTTTCATGGCCTTTTCCAACTACTTTTACGTAATACTCTTTACCAGCTTTTAATAATCCTTTAATTGGTTCTAATTGTTGTTCTTCTAATTTTGTAAATAATCTCTCATATTGGAAAGCTTGATTAGTTATATAAGTTTGAGCTTTAGGATAATGTTTATATGTTCGAGTAAATAAATCCAATTGAAGCGCAAAATTACCAATCTTAGTTTGATCCATTAAAGCATCTCTCTTTGCGTCTTCTAGCTTCGCCTTATCTGTATTGTAATCATGAGCAAATACCCCATACAATGTATTTAAACCCTTGTCATAGGCTTTGTTTATAGCGTTTATCTTTATACCATCTCCATTTGCATTGCTAAGAGCTTCAGCTCTTTTTTCTTCTAACAACTTCCTCGCCATACTAAGATTCTCTTTCTCACCAGCAAGCAACGGAAAGATGTCGTTTGTAAAAATAGTCTGAAAATTCGCATCTTCTATTCCATTTGCTGCTCTTTGTGCATTCTCATCATCTTGTGCAAGTTTGGCATTAGCATCTCGTATACGTTGTTCCATATATCCTTCTGGGAATTGACCTAGCCATTTCTGTTTGTCATTAAGTACTCCATATTCTTCCACTATCTCATCTCCTATCTCTACTTTCTTACCTGTATCTTTGAAATACTGCTCCGCTTGTGATTCAGTGGTAATTGTAACTTTTCTCTCCTTTTTTAAAACTCTACTTTCAACTGGACCTGTCATTAACATATTAAATAAAGGTTCTAAATCATCAGGAGTTGCTCCAGGATTATCTTTTATATATCCAACTGTTATATTTTCTATTAAATTTTCATCTAATTGTTTTCTAATTGTTCCTGAAACAGTTCCATATCTTCCTCTATCTAAAAGTTGATGTATTTTAAATGCAGCCTGTTCATTTGTAATGTCTCCATTCTTAAGTTGAGAGCCTATCTCATTCGTTGTACGATTAAAATGGTCAACATATTCTGCATCTAAATGTGCGTTATATAATTTAGATTGAGCAGATCTATTATTAGCTAAGACCTGGGCTAAAGTTCCTTTTACATTTCTATATTCAAAAGAAGTTAATCTTTTAGTTTCAGAACCAAAAAGATAATTATTAGCCCACTTTAAATAATCAGGATCATTAGGAGAAAGAGTATGAATAGGAACTTGAACTTCAACTTCTTCACCATCAACAACTTCTGTTCGTGTTATTGATTCAGTCTTTGCTGCGGAGTCAAGTGAGTAGGCCTTATTAAGAACTGCTTCTTCTCTATATGCTGATTCTATTGCTGGCTTTAATCGACTATCAGCTTTAATCCTATCTAAAGTTCTACGTGCATAATCTTTATCATCTTCACTTGAATTCTTATCCTTAATAACTCTCTCTAATTCCGCAGTTAAATTTCCTAATTTCTGATTAGCAGTTCCATCTACAGATGTTTGTTTAATAATTGCATCCGCCTCATCTCTGGCGGCCTTCTGCATTTGTCCTTCATACTCTGTTTGAACAGTTCCAAAATTAACAAGTTGTTTATTAAATGTACCTAAAGCATCTGCAAGTCTTGCAAAATCTCTATTAGGTTCTGCTATTACATTTCTTAATTCAGGTAGATCTAACTTCGGTGCTAATGTTGGAGCTGGATTACTTACATAAGTATCACCTTGCCATCTCTGAATAACAACTTCAGGCTTTCTAATCTTCTTAACTTCTCCTGGAGTTCCTCTAAACGCTAGAGCTTTATCTTCACCTGCTCTAGGCGCAACTCTCTGCTGTGTTGTTCTGTCAGTTGTACCGACATTTTTACCAAGTGAATACTTTGCCATAGTTAGTTAAGATTTAACTCCCCATCCCCAAGGTTCGAGGCCTTTCGCAGACCTACTACTAGCAATGCTATGAGCACTACTGAAACCGCCCAACGCACTGCTTGCCATACCTAACGCATAAGCACCGAAGCCAGGAGCTTGTTTCTCCAACGGTTTAACAGGATCCAGATAAGTCGTCTTAATATAATCACGGGCACTAGCAATCCTTGATCCCCTTGTTGCCTGAGCAACTCGTCTATCTTGTTGAGTCTTACTAAAGGCAAAGGCACTATTCTGGCTCGTCAAGAAATCAGCCGCTCCTTTTTGTGCCTTAATATCTCGCAGTAACGAATCAACAGTATGACCTATTCGTGCTTGAGCTGTATAAGCACCTCTAGCTTCCCATGCTTCTAATTCTCTCTCTTTCTTTTCTTGAGAAGCTTTTACCTGTATTTGTTGTTGCTCAACAGTAATACCTGTGGATTTATTGTGAAATGCAATATCAGCTAAAGCCTTTGTCTGTGCCTGGAAATTATCATTCATTTGTTCTCTAATAGCTTCAGTATTTCTATTTGCTTGTGCTTGTAATGTTGCACCCTGATATTCAAGATTCCTTTGACGATTATAAAATTCAGTATCAGCCTTGGCTTGCTGATACGCCATATACTGCTGTCCGATCCCTAAGATCGCACTACCAATACCAATAGCAGCAGCAACACCACACATAAGTTAGATCCTCACAAACTCATAAAACAAATGATTTGCATCAAGAAGATGCTTCTGAATGAAACTGAACTTCATCCATTTCAACCATTCCACATGAGTTGTATTCCTTGCATCTACTATATTGAACATTAAAGGATATGTCTCATGCAACTTCTTCAATCTAACCTGTGACTCCCGTAAAAACCAAATCTTATCTCTTAAATCATCAACCATTTTCTTGTGACCTAACATCCATATCCTTCCACTTTTAAGACCTTCTGGAATCACGCCATACATCCCCATTACATAACCATGACGACTAATCATTGTGACAGCAGGTTTACTAGCTAAATAGCAATAAAGAAGACACCCCTTGGGAGTGTCTCCAGTCGCCTTCAATTCATCTATATCTTCTTGCCTCATATTCTCAGAAAGAGCAATAACATCTTCTAGAATAGAAGGTCGAGTATAAGCTGAATTAGTCAGAGTCTCTTTGCTCTGGAGTGTAGGAAGCCTTCCCATTCTGCTGATTGGATTCTACAAGGTAAAGGACTGCTGCTTAAAATCTCGACTTTTGTATCGAGACTACTAGCTAAGACAGGAACTCGAAAATGTCCGGTTCCGATACCTGGAGATCCAAGAAGAGGAGGGCTAGTACCAACAGTTAACCCATTGTACGGATATTCGACTGTAGTTCTACCCGCAGGAGTCACTCTTAAAATGAAGTGAGATGTTTCATCAAAGACAACGGCCCATGTTCTGATCTGTAACTTAGGTCCAGAGACAACAGCCATGCCTCCAGCGGAAGGTTGCTCTTTTAAATATGGTGTACTGAATTCATATCTCATGTCATATAACTCACCAGCAAAGAATTTAGCTGTACTCAAATCACCTAACACTGTCAATGTTGCATTACCTGTAAAACCAGCTTGAGTCGAACCTGTGGTTGTCTCACTGCTTGGAACTAAAACCTGGCCATGAGTCATAGTATTGCCAGAAACATCTCTTCCAACAACAGCCATCACACCGGTAGATGGAGTTGGATATGGAAGACTAATAATTGATTGAACACCAGCTCCACCCTGATTGATCACTGTTACATGACAATTTGCTTCTGTAACTTTTCTATCTAGAAGTAATTCAATAGAACTACCTTCATCAACAGTCTCTGGTCTTAATGCAACTTTTTCCAGATAAACACCGTCGCTATATTCAATCGTTAAATAAACATCACTATCTAAAATAGATGCTCCTAATATAGATTTACTTCCTTTGACTTCCCAGTGACACCAAGCAGATTGCAACTTGCTATCATCTTCAAAGAAGAACTTGTAAAGATAAATGCGCTTAGGTTGATCTTTTGTAATTGCTACTATTGTTTCTTCTGAAACTGATGCAACTAAGTTAGTTAAATTACTTGGAATATATCTCGGAATAGATGAACTTACTTCCTCAGATAATGGAACACCACCTGTTGAATCAGGCAGGAAGAAATCTCTCAATCCACTATATTCACCTTTTGGAATACCAAAATAAACGGTTCGACCTACAGCTATAGGATCGACACTTGGCTCCATCTCAAAGCTAGTAATTGCAGTTACATTTGCTGTCTTAGGAGTTAAGCTTGTTCCTACTGTTGTACTGCCAGCATCTAATCTAAATTGTCCATGACGACTAAAGAGGAGAAGTGTGTTTGCAAAGGAAAGACTAGAGTTTAAGAAATTGATCTCAGTACCACCAGTAACCAAATCAATAGGATCACTATCGACAATAGTTTGGACAGTCTCTGGCCAGAATCGGTCATAGTTATCTGTAGCAGAAAGGATTACATTTTCATCTGCAAGGAAGACAAGTCTGTTTCGAAATAGGTTGATGTTCTGAATTTTACTATCAACAAAACTTGGATTAGGCGCAGTGATCTCATCTCCTGCTACCCTCGCCGCCCAGTCAAATTCTTTAAAGACAAAGGTATCATCTGCATTCCTTACTAAAACATGAGGCATTGTTGTCTTATTAAATCCATGAGCAATATCAGGTCCAACTGTTTCTCGCCAAATACCTGCTCCTGTTCCACTACCCGCAGAAGTTTCAAACTGCACATAGTAGTCGTCTAACTGTGTTGTCTTTGTACCTTGAATCTTAACAACGAAGCCATGTTCCCCAAGAGTAGGAAGATCAGTAATTGTATCTATAGTTCCTTTGATTGCCTTTGTATAAGTTCCAGTTTTAGTATCACTACTTTCTAATAGATAATCAGCCCCATCATCTTTCGTGATTTGAATAATATAGTCAACAACATTTAAAGTCCAACCACTTCCCAATGCTGTTACCAATGAATTCTTTAAGTCAGTAGCAATCGTCAAGGTATCAGGAGTACCAGAACCAACAGCAGGACTTGTGTAACTAACATCCGCTAAAGTTGTATTTCCATCAGCACTTCTAATCTTGACTTTATAAGTTGTGACGTGATCTGCCGCTTTAATAAATACCATTGACTTAGTGCCAAAGGTCGGAGACATGACGTTATAGGCACAATCTCCACTTGTAGTTGCAGATGCTGCGACTGTATAGGTGAAACTATCTGAGTCAATAACTGAAGCTACATCATATTTTCCATCAACTCCTGTTCCAGATGTGCAATCTATTGAAATTCGATCCGAAGTAGTTAGGCCATGAGCAGTTGATGTAACTGTAACTGTTGTCCCACTTTGACTATAGGTTGCAGAATAATGTGTAGTTACTGTCTTCTCTCTATTTGCGATAAAGGTATAGTCTGCAACAGATGCAGCTCTAAATTTATCTGAAGGATCTGCTGTATTTGTAACATCTAAGTAAGCTTTTCCATTAGGGAAACTAACACTTTTACTAGAACCATCTAATCCAAATACTTTTAAATCTCCGTCTTGAATGAAAACAAGATATTGAATTGTTCCGTCTCTATCAACGATTTGAGTAAATGGTCTTCCTGATCCAGCAGTCCCTGAGAATAATTTAGCAATATGAGTTAAAGGCGGACGCTTCTTTAAACCTTCAACAGGGCTAGGCATACAGTTAATAACTGCTTCTGATTGAGAAGCAAGTCTTAACGCTGGTGGTTGTTGACTAACCCCATTAATTAAATTAGGGATAGTGCTACTAATTAATGGCATAGTTACCTAATAACAGCACGGTGAGGGGCATAGGTGCTTAAAGGACCAACTCTATTAGGATTACCCCTAATCATATTATGATCAGCTTTGGTTGTTTCTTCCTCTATAAATTGTGTTCTTGCTTCAGATTCAGCAGCCATATTTAATTTAGTTAGATCAGCACTACCAATAATTGCTTCTTGTAATTGTCTTCCTGCTCTAGTCATTATGTATTGACGAGCATGTTCTGGAAGATCATCCCAATCAAACATGTAAGTAATATCTCCTCTCAAGTCTTCTGTGAAAGTATATGTCTGATTTAACCGATCATATAATTTGCTATTTCTTTGAGTGATTTCATAGTCAGGATGAGTGAGAGGATCAATTACAACACGGCTAACATTGTTACCTACAACAATCTCATCAACTGAATTACGTTTTAAAAGTGCATTGTAATCTGTATTAAATGACCAACCCTCGGCTTGAACTCTACGGCTGACATCTTTAATAGAATCACCAGCTTGTTTTGCTAAACCAAATTGATTTGTAATACTGGCAACTGGAGCTTCTCCTAACATTTGAAGAACTCTGTTGACTGCCTCTAATTCGGATGTTCTGAGTAAAGCCATAATAAGAAGAAGGGGGGACAAGCCCCCCATAAAGATCAGCTATGTAGTAGCTGTATAAATTTCAACTGCACAGTCAGGACGAAGAACGCCACTACCATGAGCCATAGAACCAACCATGAATGTGCCCTGCCATAAAGCATGAACATCAGATCCAGTTTGTTCCATCTTGAGATCCATTAACTTCACAGTACCAACAGCTTGCTTGTTGAACACAAGTGAAACACTGTCAGTAAAGTCTGCGTGATAGGTGTTGTTCTCACCAGTGGTAGCAGAACGGTTTGTAGTTGGAAGGTGGTTGGACTTAATGATATGTAGTCCAGCTACTTTCAATACTGTGCCGTCTGCATAAGCACCTTGGCCGCCCCAGTCACGGTTAATAACGTCAGTTTCCTGAGCCAATTTGTAATATTCGGCTGGAGCCATGACGCAATAGCGATCATTCTCAGGAAGATTGTTCTCATCCATCTGCTGCGCAGCGGAGAACATTGCAGTAGCTAACTGAGTACCAGTAATTGCTGCCTTATTTGTAGCAACAATCTTGATACGTGTACCTCCAGGAAGATCAGTGTTGAAGTTAGTTGCAGTACGTGCTGCTTGTGCAACCATAGCCGCTACATTCTGGTCAAATGTATAAGCTAATGCGTTACCCATCTCACTTGAGTACTGAGATCTTACATCATAGTGATTCTTGGCCTCGTCTATGTCCGCAATGAACACGTTAGAGACAAGTTTATCATCTATGTTAATAGTGGCTTCCGCATGTTTGATTGCATTACCTGTCAACTGGGTGCCTGGAGTATGATAGGCAGTTGAACTGAGTCCAATTATTGGAAATTGGGCTGATTTTCCTGATGCAATTGTTCTAACTGTATGCAATTGCTCGAATACAGTAGCTTTACGAAAGGCTGTAAGTACTTCTCCTGAGAAGACTTTCAGAAATAATTCGTTAAGATTAGCGTAGTTCGCAGTACCGGTGTTATTTACATAACCCAGCCTCGAAGCTGTAAAGTTAGCCATACAAAATGACCTAGATAAATGAAAAGAATTGGGTTTGCTTGCCCGACCTAATCTTCATTTACTCTGGGTGTCCTCCTCAAAGGGCCGTTGTAGTTGCAAGAAGGGTCTAGGTGTTTAAATATTAGCAAAAACGCTATCATTTACTAAGTTTCTCCTCTTTTATGAGAAAAATTATTGATGGAATTGCAATAGCTAGTGGCGTCGGTGTCCTAGCTATTGTTGGTGGCGGGGCGTATGGCTTCTTCTGGTTCCAAGGAAACAAAGATGCCTTAATGGACAAAGCTGTCCAGCAAGTAACAAAATCAATAAAACTTCCAAGTCTATCTAGTCCAGCACTACCAACTGTTGCACCATCTAAAGGACTAAATTTACCTAAGTTTTAATGTCAATTCCCAAAATAGGGATTGATCCAATACAACAAACTGTTATTCGGACGTGGCAAATAACACCACCTCAATCATTACAGATTCCAGCACCTGTAACAGTTCAACTAGGCTTCCCCATTATCGAAATGCCTGGATGTGTTCAGGCACGAAGAGATAACAGGGAAAATAGCGCACTTGTAACTAACGATCCAAAAGGAAATGTTGTCTTATGCCAAGCGGAGTATCCAAGCTACAACGCAATGGATTACACGCCAGAAGAACTTGTATATCCACCGAAGAGCGAGGAACAAAGATATCCACAACCACCCATCCCAGCAGCGGACACACCTCCCACCAAGGAAATCGAGGATTGCCCGCCACCTGGAGCAGCGGAGATTGGCACTAAAATCGAAGATGGCAGGAAAGAAATAATTGGATATCAACTAATAGGGAATCGCTGCGTTACGCAATACAAGAAACTAACAATGCAGCAACAAGTTATTAATGCAATACCAACTGCTCCTCAAGTTGTTTCTACTACTGGTATTACTCTTATTGCCACTTCTGCCGCTCTTGCCACCCCTCTCCTCTTACGTGTGGTCAAGCCAATAGTCAAACAAATAATTAATAAGATTAAAAAGAAACTTGGTAAGCCTGTTAGAGCATTAACTGCATCAGAAAAAAGAGCTAACGCTTATCGTCAGAAGAAGGGACTACCACCTCTAAAGGTTTAAGTGTGTGTCGGTGAGGTAACACTTGTCCTCTTTTTGCCTTTACAATTACGTCCTTACATATATTCCGATAGGGAGAATCAACTGTAAATTCTATGCCCTTAAGCATAAGCTCACCACAGTTCTTAAGCCTTGTAATCTCGAAGTCTAATCTTTTAAAATTTACTAATTCTTGTTGTAAAGCAAGTTGTTTATCTACAGCAGATTTACATCTTCTTTGAAGTGAATTATCTAATGGAATTGAAAAGTTAGCAGAGACTCCTAGATTCAAAGCGAAATTATCTTTTTGTCCTGTACGTGTAGCAACATGGTGGCTTAACGTCCCATCATCATTGTAACTTGGGTTATCGTACCAATATTCTCTAGGCGTACTATATGTATGTGAATCAGTGACAAATGGAGAGATAGTTAACATTGGGCCTTGGCAAATAATATTACCTCCGTAATGATTCGTAACACTATTCCCTGGTAGATTTTGTATTCCCATATTGGTCACACTTCCACTACTGTTAGCTACGGGAGCTGCTGTGGAACTTGTCTGCGCCACAGCACTCCCTCCATATAAAAGAGCTACTGCGAGAAGACCGAGGTAGTTTCTGTGACGGACTCTATATTTGTTGTTCGATTGATGGTAGTCACGTTGGAAAGGCCAGGCCCACGATACGTCTCTGCGAATTGAAATGGCTGACCGCCATTTGTAATCGTGACGTTTGGCCTTGAATTTAGATCTAAGCCAGTCCATGTGTGTGATGTTCCATTAATGGTTCCTGTTACATTGGTACTATCTGGAGAAATTGTTGATCCACTTACCGTTAGATTTGAACCCCCAAGCGTATATTCATGGCCTGTATTGTAATCATGAGACACAATACTTTCCGATACCACTGACGTAGTTCTTGTAGTGGAAGTCATACTCCCGCTAGTGAAATTTGGAACTACGGGAACACTATAAGCAGGGGAACTTATAAGTAATAACAGTGGCAAAAGCCGCTTCATCACTTAATAGTTAAAGCACTCTCTACGCTACCAATTGCTGAAGTACCAGCCCCACCTGCGGTTAGTGTTATAACACCTTGGCTAGTAATCGTACCCGCTAATGTATCTTTTGCTCCAGCAGCGGTAGAAGTTACATTACTGAAATTACCTACCGCACCCACACTCGGTGCGGAAGTAGGTACAGCATCCCCTTGAGTATAGGACTGGGAATACGAGAAGGCGGCTCCTGGGTTATCTTGCGTTGCAGCAATCGCTCCAGGCGAATAAATGCCACTCGTAATTGTCCCTGCTGAGACGGTGTTCGCAGTCGTTCCATCAGTTGTATCTATGTTGCTCCCAGCGGCTGAGAAGGATGAACCTATTCTTTGTGCTTGTGTTGCAGCAGCATTAACCGTGAGCTGAGTGCTCGTGGTTATAGCATGATGAATATCTGCCTGAGCAGGAGCTGCTAGGAATAAAAGGAAAAGTAATCTCTTCATGCGTCTTTAGGTGGGGTTTGAGTTGGAGGTTGAACTACCTGCTGAAGTTCTCCTCCATCAGGTGATTGAATTTTAATAGGAGTTTGGACACGAATGATTTGCTCGCCAACACCAGCTTGATTAGCAGCCATCATTTTTTGCATTTCCTCTTTACTGACTCCGTTCCCACCCTTTTTAGATGCAGCCTGCACCCCAAACGTAGTGAGTGTTGACGTAAAAATCGAAGCTATAAAGGTCGGGTCGAAGGTCTGCTTAGGGAATCCAGGCAAATCTATATACGCCAAAGTCAAGCAAAACCCACTCCAAACAACAATTCCCAAACGAACAGCAACTCCAATGAGTGCTACTTGTTCTTCTTTGTCAGGAGTTAGCTCTTGCAGTTTATTCATTACGCCTTTTTTCTTCTCGTCCTTCTTGTCTGAAGGAGCAACTTGTTGGTTGTCTGCCATAAATTTGTTGAAACACAATACAACATTAGCGGTAAACTAAAGAAAAATACAGAAAAGCAATGTGTGGTGCAGCTCCAGAACAATCAGGAAACCAGACAAGGGAAACCAAACTTGGCTTCTCTCAATCAGGAGCAGATATAAGAAATAACTCTATTGGTTCATCAGAAACTCTTATTGCAGGTGGATACGGAAGTATGAATTATGACCCTGCAACAGTTAGAGCTGCACAAAAACAATGGATCAATCATCATAGTGGGAAATCACCAATCAGTGATCCAGCAAAGATCCTGACCCTATATAACATTATCAATCAAAGGGCTTAATTATGTGCATGTTAATGGCTAGAGCTAATTCTGGGCCTGTAGAAGGCTTCACACAACATGTTGCAGAAGAAGGACAAGAATTAACCAAAGAACAAAGAGCAGAAAACTGGGCATTAGGCGGAGCAGAGAATCCTTATGGACAAGTAAGAAATAATCCACTTGGGTTTTTCGCCCAAGATTTAGCTAAACAACAAATTAGAAATAAATACTTTGAAAGAATGGAAGCACAAAAAGAAGCTGAATGGAGATCTTCATATGACTCTTTAAAAATCTCAAACTATGACGAAGAACCTAAAACAGAAACCGAGAAACCTAAAAAGAAAATTTTCTATGGTGATACAGGTATTCAAGGAGGAGAATACTGGGGACAACAAAAATAATGAATGAACTTTGGGCGGCTCTTATTGGTGTAGGTGCGACAACAGTTGTTATGGCTGTTGGAAATAACAGTTCGAGAAAAGAACGAGATATCCGAGAATTATTCCATAGAGTAAATGCTCTTGAAAAACAAGTAGCCCGTATGGAAAAAAGGAAAGGATTACTTGGCTAAAACGTCTCTTGGAAAACATGCGATTCCTGATACATCAAAAGGTAAAACTTCCCAAGTATCTGAATCCATTGCTACTTCCCATGCAGCTTCAGAACTCTCGGCAACGACCACAGTCTGATAACCTCCTCCTCCTTCTGGAACGCTATAACCAGTAAAAGCACCAGGGACACGAATAACCCAAGCCCTTGGTTTCTTAATGGCCCACGACTCGCATCCATTCTGAACCTTTTCCTGCTCTTGTTTTACCGATTTTTTCAAGAGGAACCCCAAGTATTTGTGAGTCGAGAAGGCCCTCAATATCGCCCTTGTACGCAGCCAATTCGAGATCCCAGAGTTCTGATTCTCGTTCTTTGATGGCTCTGTCTTCATCTATAGCAAGTGACTCATTCCAGTATTGGACAGCACCAGCCAAAGCGTCCAATCTATCGTCGTGTTGTAAACAATTTTTATCGACAGTTAGGTGAGTTAATTGATGAAATAATTGATATGCCAATGCAGTTTCTATTGCATCATCATTATGAGACTTTGCATCATTTTCTACGACAGAGCGATTAATAATCAAACGGTGTTGATTAAGTACAGGCTCTAGTGCATTAATGATTCTTCTTTCTTTTTGCATATTGCTTCTTGTCGGTTCAATCGTGCAAGGGTATATCTTTCTCAGATAAGGCTGTAGAAGGCTCTCTAACATCCCCTGACCAAATTGATCCTCCAAGAGGATGAGTTTTACCTTCTGTCTCTTAGCAGCCTGTGCAAGCCCTTCTAGAACAGACTCTGTGTAGCCTTCCCTGAAAGCACCAACCTCCAAAACAAATAAGTTCCCATTGAGGTGGGCGACAATTGCATAGGCAGTTTCGTCCAAACCACGGCCCGAGGGGTCAATGAACATGACGCATCCTTGAAACTCCAACCAATCGCCATGCAAAAACGCTGGTCTGTGGTAGTAATCTCCGCTGAACCCCACCGAAGGCAAGTCATTAATTCTAAATTCTGCTCCTGAAGACCATACAACCTTTGCAGGTGCATGATCTTTTAGTTCCATTACAACTAAATCACTAAGACGAAGAGGGAATTTCTGTAAATCAGAGAGGCTAGTATCAAGTTGGAACTGTAATGTGAACTGTGAACGACCATAACTTGCTTCTCTTTCTAACAAATCGAGATCTGAAAAACGATCAGGATCTGTCGGCTGTTCTGCTAATGACGTACATTCTTTTTGAATTATTGGCGCAAGTGATTCTCCATACTTCTCAGGTTTCTTCGGATATCTAGCAGGCCATATTCGACACTCATATCCTCTTAATCTAAGCTTGTTATAGATAGATTCTTCCGTTTGAGGAGTTCCTAAGAACATAATCTCCCCACCTGGTTTCAGAATTGCATTAAATTCACCGACAGATGACAAAAGTTTCTCTCTCATCCCTATTGTCCAAGCAGTATTCGGTACTTCCACGTCATCAGCAAGTATCAAATCTGCCCTCGACCCAGTTAATTGCCCGAAAATACCAACGGATTTTACAGAAGGACTCTGATCAGGGATCGACGGACGGACATCAAACCTATTACTTGCACTCCTTTGTTCATCCCTATCAGGATCAAGACACT
>VTLG01016693.1_pt1 | contig 20158 bp, 22 predicted proteins | sample 4694571 | NCBI WGS metagenome assembly VTLG01 (sample SAMN12604809, study PRJNA352737) | marine metagenome | biome: ENVO:00000447; feature: ENVO:00000209|ENVO:00000569|ENVO:01000036; material: ENVO:00002151; isolation source: viral sequences binned using virsorter ... | reverse complement strand
CATGCTCTGGGCAGTATCTCAAGCATCTTATGATGCACATAATAGGCAGGAGATAGATTTTAGTATGTTAGAAAACAGCAAGACAGGAAAAGCAGCCGAAGCTGATATAATTATAGGAATAGGTAAAAACTTTGGGGATGAGGAGGATTATATTCGTCATTTATGTGTGTCTAAAAATAAGTTATCTGGTTGGCATGGTACGATTACTTGCCGAATAGATATACAGAAAGCTAGGTATCTACCATGAAGAAAAAAATACATGTGAATCAACACGTTATACGAAGCAATAAAAAGAATAATGAAAATAATCCTGTGATAACTGTCAAGACTTATAGAGACAATGTTTATGGCAATGAAGTACAAATACTAGGAGAGAGTACTGTTGTGTACAGACCAAATAAACCTTTGTCTTGTGGTGCAAAAGTATGGATAGAAACAGATGCAGAGGTAATAATAAAATGAAAATAACTTGGCTGGATATAGAAACAACATACAAAGTAAATGAAGATAAGAAAACAGATGCTGATCCTTATACAGGAAACATGATGGTGTCTGTTGGCTATACAGACGGACAGGAACATACTTATTTATGTTTCTACCATAAAGAGCAAGACCCTACACCAAATGCTAGAAATATTCTACAGAGTGCTTTAGACGATACGGAGTTGTTAGTAGGACATAACATCAAGTTTGATTTGAAATGGCTACGAGCTTGTGGGTTTATCTATACAGGCAAGGTTCATGATACTATGATTGCCGAGTATATATTGAATGGAGGAGAGAAGGTTCCGTTGTCACTAGCCAAGTGCTGTGAACGATATGCACTGCCACAAAAGAAAACTGGTTTAATCGAAGAATATATGAAAAAAAATGTATCGTTTGAGAGCATACCTTGGCCTATAGTCAAGGAGTACGGTGAAGCAGATGTACAGATAACGAAAGAGTTATATGAAGCACAGCTAAGTAACATGCCTGATTCTCTCAAGAATACTAATGATCTTATGAATGAGTTCTGTGATGTGTTGTGTGATGTAGAGAACAATGGGTTACAGATAAGTCTTAAAAATCTGTTAGAGATTAAGGCTACCTATACAAAAGAAGTACAGAAACTAGAAAAGTATCTTAACAGTGAGGTTAAACAGTTGATGGGTGATACTCCTGTTAATCTAGACAGTCCAGAAGATAGGTCTAAGATTATATTTTCTAGGGCTGTACTGAATAAAAAGCAATGGGCTAGTAGTTTTAATTTAGGTTATGAGTTACGAGGTAACACAAGGAAGAAGAGAAGACCAAAGACTATGAGTGTACAGGCATTTCAACAGGGCATAGTACGTTTAACTAAGCCTCTGTTTAAGACAGTCATGCAAAGATGTACAGCATGTAATGGTATAGGATATAAGTTTGCCTTGAAGAGAGATGGTACGGTAGGCAAACAAAAACGTATTTGTAAAACTTGTAACAAGACAGGTGTTGTATACAGACAAACTAGAGATTTTGCAGGGTTAGGAATGCAACCAAGAAGCACACTAGATCTTACTGTACATGGTTTTAAAACAGATAGGCCTACACTAGAAGGTCTAGTAGTTACAGCCAAGCCAGAACAAAAAACATTTATGGAAAGTTATATAAGATACAATGCAATTAAAACTTATTTGAAAACCTTTATAGAAGGAATAGAAAAAGGTTTAGATGACAGACGTAGAATCCATCCACATTATATGCAATGTGTTACCTCTACAGGAAGATTATCTTCTAGGAATCCTAACTTCCAGAACATGCCACGAGGTGGTACGTTTCCTGTACGTAAGGTAGTAGTTAGCAGATGGGAGGGTGGACATATACTTGAAGGAGATTATTCCCAGCTAGAGTTTAGAGTTGCCGGCTTTTTAGCAAAGGATAATAAAGTGTACGAAGATGTCAGAAATGATGTTGATGTACATTCGTTTACAGCATCTGTGCTGGGTGTAACTAGACAAGAGGCAAAGGCTGATACGTTTAAACCTTTGTACGGAGGTTTTTTAGGTACACCAAAACAGATGGAGTATTATCGAGCATTTAAAGAGAAGTATAGTAAGATAGCACAGTGGCATGAGACTTTACAGAATGATGCCATTACATATAATCGGATTACACTTCCATCAGGTCGATACTATAACTTCAGTAATGTATATAGAATGAGGTACGGTGGAGTATCAAACTCTACAGCAATAAAAAATTATCCTGTACAAGGGTTTGCTACAGCCGATCTCCTGCCTATTGCATTAATTAAGTTAAAAAAGTTGTTGACAGATAAGCAAATGCTGAGTATAATATGTAATACGGTTCACGATTCCATTGTAATTGATGTGCATCCAGACGAACAGGATTTAGCTGTAGAGACAATGAAAGAAGCTATGTTGTCTTTGCCTGAAGAGTGTAAGAAAAGATACAATGTTGATTATGATATGCCGATAGGAATCGAGATTAAAATAGGTAACAATTGGTTAGACATGAAGGAGATATATAAATCATGACTGAAATAACCACAATGGATACTTCTCTGCCAGAGAATCTAAGTAAGGTCTCTACAGAGGAGTTAATGAAACTGACTGGTCAATTGGATCACAATACTACAAAAGCATCTGTAAGCAGACTGGCTATCAACCATGCTACAGAAGATTTTGATGGTAATGCTCTTCCAAGAGGCTGGTTCAGTCTGACTACCCCACCAGAAGGGCCTGTATATGGTGAGAAAGCTACTATGCGTGTGTTTATGCGTACTTATTCCTACTTTGTTTGGGATAATGAAGCTAGTGCTTTCTCTTGCCAAACGGTACAGGCTCCTTCCTTTGGTAGTGACTTTTATGACACTGCAGGAGGTAAGAAGTGTGGGAAATTAGACTACAATACCCTAGAGGCATTGCCAAAAGATAGTCCAGAGTGGGCTGTACAGAAGAGTATTAAATGTACTCAGAATCTTTACGGTCTAGTATCTTTTGAGAATGCTGTGAATAAAGATGGTAGCAAAACTACTGTCAAAAATGTTCCTTGTGTGTGGTATGCAAAAGGAGCTAACTTTACACCTGTAGCTGACTGCTTAAAGAGTCTCAGTAGACAGAAGCAACCTATGTGGCTTATGAATATTGGGCTGTCTTCAGTACGGAAGAAGAAAGGTGGAAACATCTACTTCCATGCAGAGCTAACACCTCAGAAGTCAGTGACATGGAGTGAAGAAGACGATGCTCGTATGAGATCATTTATGGAGTTTGTCAAAGGATACAATGATACTGTTATGAAAGCATATCATTCATCCGGAGAAAAAATAGAGTATGACTCCGTAGTAAATGAATAATCTTATACTGCACAAAGTACAAGGGTTTCTAGATCGTGTCTCAAAAGAAGGGGCCGATCTAGACCCCAAGCTTGTAGAGGAATTTAAAGAGGCTTGTGCTACGTCTGTAGTACGTCAGTTTGCTAACAAGAACAGCAAATGGAGACCTCGTATGTCTTCTTTAGGCAGACCTTTGTGTCAACAGAAGATGGAACGAGATGGTGCAGAGAAAAACTTTGAGTACAACTCTTTAGTTCGTTTTATGTTTGGTGATCTTGTCGAAGCTATTGCCATTTTGGTAATGAAATCGGCAGGCATAAATATAGAATCAGAACAGGAAGCTGTAAAATTAGAGCTAGGTAATCATTCTGTTTCTGGTACATTAGATGTTGAAATAGATGGTAAAGTATGGGATATTAAATCTGCAAGTCCTTATGCTTTTGATCATAAGTTTGGAGATATGGGAGGGTATAAAAAGATTAAAGAAGATGATGTGTTTGGATACATATCTCAAGGATACCTGTACAGCCAATCAAAGAACAAAGACTTTGGTGGGTGGATAGTTATTAACAAAGCAAGTGGTGAGTGGGTAGTATGTGAAGCTCCAGAACTACAAGAAGAAGATAAGAAAGAAGCACTTGATTTAGCAAAGAAGAACTTAAAAGCTTTATTAGGTGGTGAGAAATTTAAAAGATGTTTTACAGATACAGAAGAAACATACAAAGATAAAGATAAGAATGTTAAGAAAACAGGAAATAGATTGCTATCAAGTATTTGTGGATTTTGTGATTTTAAGAGAACATGTTGGCCTAATGCTATTATGCATAGGAAAGTAGGATCTACAGCACGTTTTCCAAAATCTGTATGGTATAGTAAACTTAAAAAACGGGAGATATAATGCCTATCTATTTTCAGACTGATGTTAGCTTTTCAGATATTTATATGAATGACAATGTGTGGTATGCTTACCCAGATTCTGAAGATAAAAAAGGAGGCACAGATATTACAAGGGAGTTAAGAAATAACTTTTCAACTATTCCTATAAGAGTATGTAAAAGTTTCTACGAAGGAGGCATGTGGAATGATTTTGATTACGACCAAAAGGTTGACTTGCTGTCTAAAGACTTAACTAAAGTACAGAGAGTATTAACAAGAGGTGCATTGGTTTGTTTCTACATGGCAGAGTGGACAGAGAACTTAGAGAAGATGAAGAAACACTGCCCAAAGATATTTAACTTTGCTGTAGATGAATCAGGAGCATTGTTTGATGCCTATCCACCAAAAGATATAAAGTTAAAGAGGCCTGACTGATGAACTGCTGGCATTGTGGAACTGAAGTTATATGGGGTGGTGATCATGATATGGAAGAAGAAGAGGAAGACTATTGTATGTCAACAAATCTATCTTGTCCTAAGTGTGGTTCATTTTACATGGTATATTTACCAAAAGATAAGGAAGAGAGCACTTGAAAAGAGCACATGGATACAGGTCTAATTTTGAATTAGATATAGCTAATCAATTAGCCAAGAACAAAGTACCTTTTTTATATGAGAAAATTAATTTTGATTATGTAAGACACAGTACCTACACACCAGATTTTTATTTAGAAGACCAAGATTTTTATATTGAGGTAAAAGGTTTGTTTACATCACAGGATAGAGGTAAACATTTACTAATTAGAAAACAGCATCCAGATTTAGATTTACGATTTCTGTTTATGAATGCTAATAACAAACTGTACAAAGGATCAAAGACTACCTACAGCAAGTGGTGTGAACGATATGACATCCCATGGTGTCAAGGCTTTGTACCAAAGGAGTGGTTAGAATGATAACAGATAGTGTTAAAGTTAAGTTTGATAAGTATAAAAGTACATTGCCTAAAGATTCTTATTGTGTAGTAATGCAAGATACAGATGAGGGCATGATAAATTTTATGTCCTATGATACATCTGATAAACCTGATGTGTCTACAGCCTACCTTATACTACGAGGGTTTATGGAGTTGTTGCAAACACAAGTGGATGATGTTATAATGCATGGGCAAGCTGCTGTATTCAGAGAAATAGATATTATAAAACCAGAGGTAAAAGATAAAATGTATGATAAAGGTAACATAACTGTATTGAATTTTAACAATGATAAGTAGTAGTTCAGAAAGAGAAACTCACGAGCAGTACATGGCTAGGATGAGTAGGGAAGAGAAAAGAGATAAAGAATTAAAACTATTAAAAGGATCTAAAGCAACAGATGTTCAGGTAGGAGGAGATCACTATAAAGACTTTGAGATTATGCCTATAGAATACATATCAAAAAATAAGCTTGACTTCCTTGAAGGAAATATTATAAAATACATCTCTCGGCATAAAAATAAAAATGGTGCTGAGGATATAATAAAAATCATACACTATGCACACTTAATATTAGAACTAGAATATGGAGAAAAATAATGGCATCATTAATGGGGGGAAACTATCTACCTACAGAATATCAATCTTTTATACACATGTCCAGATACTCACGTTGGATGTCAGATGAAAACAGAAGAGAAAGTTGGGGGGAAACTGTAGGCAGGCTTATCAGTTTTTTTAAAGAAAATGTAGAGGGTATTGATATAAAATCTTGGGAGGATATGGAAGAGGCAATACTGTCATTGGAAGTTATGCCTAGTATGAGAGCACTTATGACTGCAGGTAAAGCATTGGAAAGAGAAAACATTGCTGGTTATAACTGTTCGTATATACCGATAGATAATCCAAAAGCATTTGATGAAGTGTTGTACATACTAATGAATGGTACAGGTGTAGGTTTTTCTGTAGAGAGACAGTACTCTGATAGACTTCCTACTATTCCAGATGTAGAGTTTGAGCATACAGAAGATGTAGTATCTGTTGTAGATTCTAAAGAAGGATGGGCAAAAGCATTTAGAGATTTAATATCCTATCTGTATACAGGAAGAGTTCCTAAAGTAGATGTTAATAAAGTTAGACCTGCAGGTGCAAGATTAAAAACATTTGGTGGCAGGGCTAGTGGGCCTCAACCTCTTGTTGATCTGTTTGACTTTACTATTCTTAAATTCAAAGGTGCTAAAGGTAGAAAGCTGTCCTCTATGGAGTGTCATGATATAGTTTGTAAGACAGGTGAGGTAGTAGTAGTTGGTGGTGTACGTAGGTCAGCACTTATATCTTTATCAAACTTATCCGATCAACGTATACGATCTGCTAAGACAGGTGAATGGTGGTCTACTAATCCAGAAAGAGCATTGGCTAATAACTCTGTAGCCTATACAGAGAAACCAGATGCAGGTATCTTTATGAAAGAATGGTTGTCACTATATGAAAGTAAATCTGGTGAGAGAGGTATGTTCAACAGAGCTTCTGCACAGGCAAAGGCTGGTGAGAATGGTAGGAGAGATGCCTCTTGGGATTTTGGTACTAATCCTTGTAGTGAGATTATACTACGACCTAATCAGTTTTGTAATCTTACAGAGGTAGTGGTACGATCTACAGACAGTATAGCTTCTCTTACAAGAAAGATACAGATAGCTACGTTGTTAGGAACTATACAATCTACCTTTACAAACTTTGGTTATCTTAGAAAAAGATGGCAGAACAATACAGAAGAAGAGAGACTGCTTGGTGTATCTCTTACAGGTATTATGGACAGCCCATTGATGAATGGTAAAGAAGGTGGGTTAGAAAAGACATTGAAAACTTTGAGGAGTGTTGCTGTAAAAGCTAATAAATATTGGGCAGATAAGTTTGGTATAAATCAAAGTACAGCAATCACTTGTGTTAAACCATCCGGTACTGTTAGTCAGTTAGTAGATAGTGCTAGTGGTATACATGCAAGACACAATCCTTATTACATACGAACAGTACGAGGAGATAACAAAGACCCTCTTACTGAATTTATGATTGCTTCTGGTATTCCTAACGAACCTGATGTTATGAAGCCAGAGCATACAACAGTGTTTTCATTTCCAATGAAAGCTCCGAAAGGATCAGTGTGTAGGAATGACATGACTGCTATTGAACAGCTAGAGTTATGGAAAACTTATGCACAGCATTGGTGTGAACACAAACCCTCTGTAACTATATCAGTTAAAGAGGAGGAATGGGTGCCTGTCGGTGCTTGGTGTTGGGAAAACTTTAGCCATTTAAGTGGTGTTTCCTTTCTCCCCTTTTCCGACCACACGTATCAGCAGGCCCCCTATCAAGATATAGATAAAGCTACGTATGAGAAGTTGGTAAAAAAAATGCCAACCTCAATAAGCTGGCAAAAATTACAAGAGTATGAAAAAGAAGATAGTACAAAAGGATCACAAGAGTTAGCCTGTACAGCAGGAGTGTGTGAGTTAGTAGATATATAATGAAAGAAAGTAAACCAGTATTTTCAACAGTAGATGCAGAGTTGATAAGAGATCTAATACTATTTACTATAAAAACACAAGATAACTTTGCTGTACCCCCTGAAAAAAAGAAACAGTTAGAATCTTTGTATCATAGGTTAGGAAGATTAGATGGCTGATAAAGATAATAGTTTACTATTTAACTTTACTGTTAAGCTTACACAAGCAGGGCACATCTCTGTAGAGCACAGTCATGTAGAGCCTAGTGAGTTTAAAGAAGTGATGGACAAGTGGAATAAACAGTATGAAAATACTGAGATATTTGTGTCTCTGTTAGAGTACTTGTCCACACACACGTCTGTTATGGAGAAAGATATTCGTAAGATTCTTCGTTAAGAATATTTAGGTTTACGTATGCCTCCACCTTTAGCATACTTTTTCATCTTACCACCGTACATCTTTTTCTTTTTTTTCTTTTTCTTTGGTACCCCTCCATATGCCATGCCTCCTCCGGGTGGAGTCATCATAATATCAAATTCAGGATCACCACCACCATCAGTATAAGCATTAAATCTTTCTAAATTATCATAATCTCCTACTTGATTAATATTATTTTCAGATCTATTTGCATTTCTTCTTATTCTGTTAGGCATAGGAGGTTTTTCTGGCATAGAAAGAGGATCAGAATATGCTCGTAAAGGGTTGTATGTTACAGGAGGTTCTTTCTCAGCTACATATGTAGATCGGTTTGGTAAAGTTTGTTCTCGTAACCTATTAGTTACATCTGTTCCAGATACTCTGGGCATTCCTGTAAAATCAGATTGGCTCATTTTTCTCATTCTTTCTTCTGCCAATTGAGTAGCCATTATACCATCTGTAATTTTTGCAGCTGTAACTGTATCTACTTTTTCGTTAGTTTCTGAATTAACTATATTTACTCCTTCTTTATCAAACACAAGCTCATATCGTACAGGAGATTGTCTTACCATACCTACTCTTTGACTACCAGAATCTACAAGAGAAGGCCTGTCAGGGTATACTCTATTTAATTTAATTTTTCTAGCAGGCATTTTATTAGGTCTAGGCCCTGTTCCTCTAGGATTATCTACCATGTATTATCTCCTAACTGGTCTTGTACCACCACCTCTAGCATACTTTTTAACCATTCCTCCACCATACATTTTAAGAGGTTGGTTATCATCACTGAAAGCTTGCAAAGGTTTACGTAAAGATTCCATGTTCATTGCATCTGTTACAGGTGTTGGGGAAGATGCTTCTCCCCCTATATTAGACACCCCACTTTTATTAGTGTTGTTAGTTTTATTTTTTTCTTCGTAAGGATTAGCCATCGTTATTTTTAGCCTTTCCTACGTTAGCTCCTATAAAGTTTACGATGTCTAGTAACCATTGTACGATTCTATCGTCAGACTTATTAGGTGTGAGTGTAGCAATTACAGCTGCAGAGCCTACTACACTTGTAGCTGCTGCTAACCATCCTTGCCAGTTAGTCATTATGTATGTCATCATACTTACTTCTTCCATTATTTTACTCCTTTATAGTTGTTATTGGAAGTTATTTTTTCTATGCTCTTAACATGAGCCTCTTTAATATACAATTCCTATATCATCCATCTGTGTTTCTATTTTATTTTTTTTCACATTTTTTTTCGCATCTTTATGAACTGTTTCAAATGCTTTTGCAGCAGGATCAAGTGCTGTCTCTTCATTCCCTAATATTTCAGTTACTCTTGCTACCAAATTAGGTAACCAAGCATAGGTAGCATGTGATACTTTTTGAGTAGGCATTTTACCTTCAGCAAACATTTTAGCTATAGCTGTCTGTGCTTCTGGGCTCTCTAGTAATGCAAGTGTTACAGCACCTTCATGTCTTAATAAAGCAGCTACTACAGCCTCTGCCCCTATGTATCTATAAGAAGTTCTTCCAGAATTAGCTGCATAGAATCTACTTATCCAAGATGCTGGGGTAAATTGTGCTGCACCTGTGGTAGGTGATTGTATTCTAGCTCCCATAGCAGCACCTTGAGGAACAAGTATATTTCCAACAGCTGATATAACTCTCATAGCCCCTATGTTTATATAGGGTTTTAAAATCTCTTGATGATCTTGAAGAAGATTCATTAATTTTACATGATCTACACCTCTTTGTACAAAACCTTTTTCTATAGTTGTATCAACGTCTCCAATATTTCTTCCGGGAATTATCCCAAATTTTCTGTAGTCAGAAATTCTAGTTTCTGATGTGGCTGCTCTCCGTAAACCTTGAGCTAAAAATCTTCCCATAGCATTTTTAAATTCTTTTTCTGTCATAAGTTTTTCAGGTTGTGTAAAATTAAATTTGCCACTATTTTTAATACCATCCATTCTTGCAGACATTGTGCCATTAACTAAAAAATCTTTTAATTCATCTATTCTTATACTAGACTGTTGATTCATAACTAGATAATTAAACATACTATCTGTAGTACCACCTAAATTATCAGAAAGACCTTGTATAGTGTTCTTAATAATATTTTGATGATCTATAGCTTTTTGAACTTTACCAACGTATTTAGTTCCCTCTATACCTAAACCTATTTTTGCTCTTGTTACAGCTTGAGTAGCTTCGGCTAAATCTCTTACAACAACTTCATCAGCCCTGTCAAAATTATGTAATTTTTTTCTTAATTGTATTGCTACACTAGAATCAAACAACTCTTTATCAATAACATTGTCAACCATAGTTGCAGTACCTAATAAATCTCTTGATGCTCTAGATAATAATCCTTTAAATTTTTTATTTGATATAATTTTGTTACCAGCACTATCTGTTGTCACTTCTTGTAAAGTATCAGCAAATTCATCAAAATTATAAACAGTGTCTCCTGCTGCATTCTTTGTTGTTTTTAATTCAAAACCTATAGGTACCTCTGGATCACTTAACATGTTTCTTTTAAATTTATCAAAAAACCAATCTTGTAAATTAAAAGCAAAAGTCTTTTGGCCTGTTTGTATTAAAGATAATTCTTCAGCTGTGTACCCTAAAACTTTTCCTCCACCTTGTCCTGTTGGGCCCATAGATGCTTGTGCAATCATATCATCTGTTACATACACATGGCTGTCAGTCTTTGGATCATAAACCCCTAATATTTTACGTAAATTATTATTTGCTTTATCAGGATCAGTTTTCATCTGCTCCCATATATATCCATAAAATCCTTGGTTGTCTCCTTTTCCACTAATATTGTTTACATGTTCAAATCCTGTAGGGAAATTTTTGGATACTTTTTTTCTTCTTTTAGTGTTCATTATCCAATCTGTAATTTCACTTTCATACAGAACAGGTGCAGTAACTTTTCTATAAAAATTTCTAGCATTATTATATGCAGTTAATGTTTGACGATTTTTTCCTACTATTTGCATTTGTTCGTCTAAAGAAGTTTTAAGAAAAGACATTGTTTCTGCTAATTTTCTTTGCTTTTGTCCTTGCCCTGCAGATATAAGATTATCAACTTCACCTAACTCATTAGTTAAGCCTACCATTATATTATCTAAATCATCTACTCTAAGCTCAAGTTTTAAAAAATCAAAGTCTTCAGGTAGTATGTTTCTATTTTCAGGAAATGCTCGTAATAAATCCATTTGATTAGCAGCTTCTGTTAATACTTCAAATTTAGCAAAAGAAGATTTTTCAGATAGTTTTATAATAGATTGTTCAAAGTATTCTTCTACTTCATCTACACTTTCCCAAACTTCATCAGGACCATCCCCATATTTTACATTAACTAAACTACTATAAAATTCATCAACTTTATTTTTCATTATAGGTTCATATATTCTATCAATAGTTCTTACTAAGTTCTGAGCATCAGCACCTCTGTACAACTCTGAAATTGTACTATCAGCATTATTTCTAACTGCTAATAATAAAGGCATAGCATCATCTAGAAAAATATTATCTACACCTTCTAGGGCTTCATCATACCTAGCACTAGCCATTATTCTATGAGAATCAATTAATGATATATAATCAGAAGCACCGGCCTCGTTTGCATTTACAAGATTTGCTTCAACCTTTGAATTTTTTTGTAATGCACTTGTCATTTTCTTTTGACGAACAATAAGTTTATTTGCTGTGCCTTCTTTTCTTATTCTATTAATTTCTTCTGGAGAGTAATCTGCATTTTCTCCTTTATATTTTATAACTCTTAAATCTGTATAAGTATCAAGCAAATTATCTATTTGATCTATATCTGTTTTACTATAAGGAACATCTGCACTTTTATTTAAAGTTCTTCTAAGCTGGGTTTCTACAATGTCTTGTATATAAACAAGGTTACTATTTATTTCGGATGTAGTTGTGTTTACTTGTTGGTTTAATTTTCCTATAAAATCGTTAAGCTGTACAGAATTAGCACCTTTTTCAAATCTAGCATCCACTACATCTAAAAAATTTGTTAAACTATTTAATGCTTCTTGTTTTCTTTCTAACAATTTACCATGAGCAAAGAAATTATAATCTATAGTAGCACCGATTCTTGCTTGATCTAATAAAGCAGATTCAGCCAAAGTCAATATATCTATTTGAAATGATTGTCCTATAGTAAAACTAAATTGTTTTTTAATATCTTCAACAGTAGTATCACTTCCAAACTCTCGTACAAATATACTGTTTTCAGCTCCTGCAACAACTTTAGATCCATCATCAGTAGTAGTAGCCATTTCATCTATCCAAGACATAAGCTGTGTGTTTATTTGTCGTGTTGTTTCAGCTTCTGCAAAAGCCCTGTCTCTAAATTCTACAGGCATTTGAGACATGCCTTTATATAGTTTTATAGCTGATTTTCTTTGTGCTGGACTTATAATTCCTTTTTGTACTAAGGCTGTAAACTCTCCATCAGGCATATTTTTAGCTATAGCATCAAAAACAGTGTTAAGAGCTTGTGGATCTGCTCCAAATAATTCTGCTATACCTTGAAACCTACTAACTAAACCTAATGATCCTGCTGTAGCTGCGTAAGCTACACCGTTTATAGTAGGAGGTGTTGCTATAGCATATAACAATCCTCTACCAATACCCCCTAATTCATTATCTTTACCAACTTGATATTGCCCTCCAGCAAAAGCTAATTCTTCAGCTCCTATTATAGCTTTAAATCTATTTGGAGAAGCACCTATATCATATTTAGCTCTTTTATAAGCTTGGGTTAAAAACTTCCAAGAAGCATTTGTTGCCTTAGATGCTTTATCTATATCATTTTGTAATAACTTTCTTGATGTCTGTAGTATTATAACACCGTTAGTATTGTTTAAAGCATCATCAACCATTGCTTTTTTACCAGCTTGATTTGCTGATTTATATTCTAAGTTGTTTCTTAATCTTTTTTTAATATTATTTCTTTCAACTTGTATAGCTCTTTGTGTGTAATCATCAAAAGATCTTATTCCTTTTGGAAGTATTCTAGTTCCTTTTAAAGCAAGATATGTAAATCCTAAATTTTCTCCTAAAAAATCTCCCAATAAAAATTCTGCAGTAGCATCATCTTTTTCTAAAAATCTTTCTATGTCATGAACACTACGATCCCTATACCAATTAAAAGCTTCTTTTTCATTAGGACTTCCTGACATAAAGTTCCAAAAGTTTTTCTCCATTTCCATAAGAAATTTTACACCTTTTGCCCCAGTGCCTTCTCCTGCTATATCTGCAATTTCTGTTGTTACACCTTTAATAATGCCGGATACCACAGGAAAAGGTGCTGAATACAATTGCTCTACAATAGTATGGGCTTCCCCTGTGTAAGTAGCTCCTGTAAAAAAGTTCCTAATACCCGGTTTTGTATATCCTTTTAATGATTTAAAATATGTTCCTCTTCCAGATGTTACTCCTCCTGTTTGTCTTATAGAGTTTACATAATCTCCAGCAGTTTTTTGTGCTTCTCCTAATGTGACATTACGTAAAGGAACTCTTTCTGGTATTATTTCCCCTCTTTCATCTTTGTTTTCATAATGTGTAAAAAACAATTCTTTATACACTGGAGCACTTCTTGATAATGTTTTAACACCCGGTAAATACTTAGATTCTGAAACACTATTTCTACGAAGCACTTCTCCATCTTCAGTACGAACATATAAATCTTCAGTACCAGCATAATCTTTTTGCCCTTTTCCGGGGTACAGTATTTGAAAATTAGGTAAAGTCAATGCTTCTCCTGCAGATTCAGCTGCTATTTTCATGTCTTTTATTCTTTTGTTTTCTTCATCTATTTGTCTTCTCATATCTGGAGAGGCAAATAATTCTGTAGCTCCTTCTGGATCTGTACGTTGTAGATTTGTAGCATACTGCATTTCTCTACTAAATTCACTAGTGTCTTCTTCACCAAACATATCTGTTCTGTATGGAGGTCTATATCTTTGCTGTCTAGCCGATGTATCAGAAGTAAATTCTGAAGGTATACCAGACTCAACTCCTAGTATATTTGTGTCCGAAGGGTTTACCCAACGAGGTACACCACCGTCTATTACTAGTACTTTTTCTTCTTCAGCCATTATTGATTTCCTTGTAATTCAATTTTGTTTACAATATAATTATAATTATTTTTGTTTCTAAGTACTTTTAAATCAGAGTTACGATAAATATATTCATCTAGTACAGTATAATATTGATTTTCTGTTAATTTAACCCCTGAATCTAAAAAATCATTTATATGCATACCAAAACCAGATGCATTAGGAGTGTATACCCCACCAGACCTTTCACTATTCATAAAATTTTCATCGACAAGACTCTCTGCAGGAGCTAAATCTTCTTGATTTAAATGTTCTGTCAATCTTTCACCAGCTACTTTAGTTCGTACAGCAGCTACGTCTATATTTTCTTGAGGCAAATTGTACATGTATCTATCCATAGCATCTGCTGCAAAAGCAGCATCAGGACCTCCAGCAGGACTACTAGCACGTAACCAATATTGATTTTTTTTATTAATGTCCATAGCAAAATCTCTAATAGTGTTTAATACATTTACTTGTACTCTACCATTAGCAAATAACCTATCACCTATAGCATTTAACATATTATCAACATCTTGGTCAGACACAGTTCTACCACCTGTGCCACCTTGTATAGCTACAGCAAGCTGATAAGCTAACATGTATTTATAAAATCTATGTTTGGCTCCTAGAGTAGCTGCTTTAGTAAGACCTGTATCTTCTAATGCACTTGAATACTCTTGTATTTTCTTTTGTACACCTTTAGCTGTGTTTACTTTATATGATTCTTGATATTTAGACACTAACCCCATAGCTTGATCAGGTACAGAATCTTCTCCTCCAAAAAGACCAGCTATAAGTTGTGTTATACCTACTACAGCCCTATTAATAGGTGCACTAGTACCGGTGTCTTCTTCAAATGCATCTATATCATTTAACAGATAGGTAGTAGTATCTATAACATTTTGAGAAGCATCTCTACGTGTTACTAAATCTTCTGTGTTAATGTGTGGATAATATTTTTTTATAAATGCTTCACCTTTAGGTGGAGTTGAATTACTTATTAAATTAGCACCTTTTCCTAATATATTAGGAGCAGCTAATTTAAACATATTATATATAGTATCTAAATTAATTTTATCTGTTTCATTTCTAGTTTTGTTTATTGTAGCTATAGTATAATATAGACTATCTGAAAGGTCTTGGTCTGGTACAGATTGTTGAACTATTTTGTTTGCTATTTGTCCTAAAGTTATTGGTGCATTTGCATCTGCATAAGGAAAAGCATTTCGTACATTTGCTTGCATTGTTTGATCTACAGGAGTATTGTGTAATGCTATACCATTATCAGTATACCGAGATGTATATTGTTCAGCACTGTAATTAACACCTTTTATTTTATTCATTTCAGATGACCAAACACTTAAATTATTAATATCTACAGGCTCCATCATTTGAGTATTTCTGTTGTACATAAAACCAAAATTTGAGTTTGTTACATCTTGAACATTAGGTACAACTACACCATTTTCTTCTTTAGCAGTAAATATCATATTTTCATTGTTTAATAACTCTTGAGGCACAACTCCATTTTTATATATTTCTCTAAACATAGGTGAAAAGTATTCATGCTCATACCAGTTACCAAATACTGAAGCTTCTGGAGTATTTTCTACTTCTTGATTTTCTCCTGTTCTTGTAGTTCTTTTAACAAAACTATTTTGTATATAATTCCCAACCATTTTTTCAGTGTTGTGAGCCAGTGTAGGATCAAGAGCTTTTAAGTTATTCATGTAAGGTGCTGTTAATGTACTAGCTATTAAATTCATATCCTGATCTAATAATTCTGTTGCATCCCAGTCACTAGGATTATTTAATTTAAATAAATTTCTATCATTACCATTACCGTCTTTAACTGTAAAAAATCTTCCCTGCTCTCCATCAACTAATTTTTGAATGTTAGCTTTTTGTAATTCTAGATCAGCCATCATATTATAATCTCGTTGTTTTCGTATGTCTTCATTATAAGCTTCAAGACCTCCCCTTGCCATAGCTTCTAATATACTAATACCCATTATACTAATCCCTCCTCTTCCATCATCATTTCATCAGGAGACACATTTATAAACCCTTCTTGATCTATTTCCTGTTGTATCTCTTCTCCATTAGGAGTTTGTAAACTAGCTATTAAAGCATTAAAAGCTTCTGGATTATTTTGTTGCATATTATTTAACAAAGTTTCGTCAGTCATACCGTCATCTTCATTAGAATTAAATAATGCAACTTCTATATTAGCATCTTCTGCTATACCCATAAAATAAGAAGCTAAAGGAAGTTTTATCATTTCTGCTATATCTGGGCTCCACATTCCTTCTGCAAATCCTGCAAGAGATATAGTATTTACAATACTTTCTATAGGCATGCCTGATAACATTTGTTTAACAAATTCTTGTTTTGCAGACGGATTACCTTCTGTTTTTTCTACAACAAAAGCAATAGCATCATCTATCTCTACTATTTGTGGGGGTTTTTCAAAAGACCATTTACCCGGTTCATCAGTTAAAGACTGGCCCGGTACAGGATGATCAAAGGGGTCCATAGCATCTACAGAACCCTGTAAAGGCTGCACCCCAACCATATCTTTTTTTGGATTTAATAGCATGTTGTTTTCCTTTTATACTCTTCTTGTTGTTTTAATGCCTTTATTTGTAGGAAGTCTAAGGGTTGCTCCTAATGTTTTTACGTTACCAGCATATTGAGATGCAATATTTGCAAATCGTGCAGGATTTCCATAACCAGATATAAGTCCTTGTCCTATACCCCCATCTTTATAACCTCCCGGCAGTCTAGCTGCAGCAGTATCTCCGGCTGTGTACATTCCTTGTACTTTTGGAGTTACACCATATGCAAAATCTCTGTGTTTAGGACCTCCACTTTGTTTAGGAGGTCTATTAGCCATATCTTTTTGTTTTTGATTTATAGCTAAAAGCTGTCTCATATAATATTCTTCCTTACCTTCACCTTCTCTTTGAGGTCCTACAAGTTCTTTTCCACTATTACTAAACACTTTATCTCTATAATCCTCATATGTATAGTTTTCTGTATTAAGATACCTATAAAATTCTGCACCTGCAGAAAAAGGTTTTGATGCATATTTACGTAATGTTTGAAATTGTCTGCTTAAAAATCCTTCTTTCCTTGCTTCTCCTCCAACATACTGATTTGTTTCTCTATCCCAATCCCCTGTTCCATAATTATAAATATTTTCTCTTACAAAATCTTCTCCAGCCCCTCCAAATAAATATTGATCAGCAACTCCCATTGCTCCTGTTATTGCAGAGTATCCTAATCCAAGTTTATATAAAGCACCTACAGGGTCATCTTTTAATTTATTAATATCGTAAGCACTTTTTAATTTGTTTATATCAAAAGAGCTAAAATAATCTTTAAGTTTTGCCATAATGTTTCCTATCCAAAGTTAAATAATTTGTACATAACAGTTTTGCCCATTTCTGAATATAAATTGTCTGAAAATTCTTTTTCATAAGTATCTCTTGAAAAATTATTTTGTTGTGAAGCAATTGCAAAAGCATGTGCTCTTTGTGCTGCTGATTCAGCTTTTTGTAAAACCCATGATGCTTCATCTCTATATCTTTGCCACATTTGGTTTTGAGCATTGGCTGTTAAACTTAATAAAGATTGTGCATTAGTTCTATTTGCTTCATTAATATTAGCAGTGTTAGACGTATTTATATCCCTTCTCCATTGAGCATTACTTTGGTTTATCTGTGCAGACATATTAGAATTAAATTTATCTCTACTATCTTCCATTTGTGCTGCAAACCTTTGTGTTGCATTTCCTTGATCAGTATTAAATTGTCTCATAGCTGCTTCTCTAGTCATATTAGCATTTTCTACTTGTGTGCCAAGTTCAGAAAAAAATTCCATAACTTGATTGGTAGATTTAGCATTAAATTGTCTTTCAGCATTTTCGGCTGAGGAATCATTAAATAATTTTTGCATAGAAAATTGATGAGATATAGAGTTTGCTTGTTGTTGATTAGTTAAATTAGCTGCATCTATTGCAAGAAAAGATTTAGCATTATTTACAGCAGACTGCAATCTTGCATCTAAATTTTGTTTATCCATAGTAGCATACGTCATTGCATTTTGTAAAGCTGTTTGTTGATTATTATTTAAATTTTGTAAATCTACAGTTGCATATGTTTTAGCATCTTGGGCAGCTATTGGTATAGCAGATTCATATACAGCTTGTGTTATAGCAGCTGCTGCCATAGAAGAAGCACCAAGACCTCTTTGTTGCATGATTGCATTTACTTTACGTACAGCAGGGGCAGCCCAAGCAGGTAATTCTTCTCCTGTTTTTATAGCTTCAAACATAGACTCAAGCTGTCCTTTGACTGTACTAAGATTAGACACTTGGCCTTGAGCAGCTGTAGCTTGTGATCCTGTAGATACTGTTCCTTGTATAGCATTTGCATAAGCTACAGTAGATGGGTCACCTATTATAGATTGAGCAGATAAGTTTCCTTGTGCAGCTACAGCTGAAGGGGAGTCATCACTAGCATAAGCAGAGTATGTATCTGCAGTTTGTTTAAAATCTGTAGTCTGTGCTGTAGTAGGTGTATTAACTTGTAATCCTGTTGTACTTGCTTGATCTGTTGTTATAGTTGGCATAGTTTGTGGAAGAGATGTAGAAGCTATTTCTTCTCCTGTTTGAACAGCCATTGGTGTAGGTGTTATTTTTTCCCCTTCTGTTAATCCTATTTTTTGGTCAGGTTTAACACCACTAAGTGCAGCTACAGTAGGTGATCCTTCTGTATCTGTTGTTATAGTATTAGGAAAAGCACCGGCCCCTCCAGTTTGTGCAGGTATATCTTCTGTAGTAGTACCACCTTCTGCAAATTGTTTTCTCATCGGTAAATTAGGTAATCTTGCCATTTTTTAAAACCACTTATTCATTAATGTTGATATTGCTGCACCAGCTCCACTTGCTACAAGAAGAACTCCTACAAATAGCCCCTTGCCTTTATCCAGCTGGCTCTCTAGTGAATCTAATCGGTTGGACAGTCGGTCCACATCTTTTGACAGTGTCTTTACAGCCTGTATAAGTTTGCCCATCTCTATTTCATCCGTTGCCATTATCTACGGTTTCCTTTCACTCCACTGTCGTCAGGCCAATCTTGAACTTTAGCTACAGTTTTTACAGAACCATCTTCGTTATACTCAGTTGTGTGAAGAACTATAAACGCATCCATGTCACTGGCATTATCTATGGCTGTACAGATAGAACCGTGGGCTGTTCTCACTGCTGCCATGTAGGAAACCACTGCAGAAGGCACAGCTGTGTCGGCTGTAACTTTTCGTTGTATTAACCAGTTAAAACCTTGTAGTAAACCATTAGCATTATTAGTTGCTCTATCTTTTGCTTGTGTTTTTAATCCGTAATTTATTACTTGATTGCCATCTGCGTCTTTTATTTTATCACCATTCTCATCTACTGCATCTTCATCAGCTAATTTTCTATCAGAATCCTTTACACCTATAGTTCTAACAACACTATTCTTATCACTTGCTATAGCAAATGCTTCATCTACTTCTATATAGTATTTACTATCAAGAGATGTGCCAGTTGTAGTAACGGGTACTATGTTAATGGCTTTTCTCTCTGCATCTGTCCACAACGAAAATAAAGTTCTAGGATGCGTTATCCCATCTACTGTCATTGATTTCGGATTTACAATAATTTCTTCTATTGTATCTTTATCCGAATTTAGTTTAGCCCACATTGTTTTTCTCCTCTATCTTGCTGTTGCATATTTAAATGGATTTTTTGCAAATGCTAAATATACTATTCCATCTGAATTATTTGAGTTTGCGTTTGAATTTGAGGTGCGAATTTTAACCCCATTACTTAAAAAATCTACGTGCCTGTTTGAATTATCTACTATGGCAGAATTATCATGCATAGATAATGTTTTTGATATAGGATTA
>VTLG01007979.1_pt1 | contig 20160 bp, 35 predicted proteins | sample 4694571 | NCBI WGS metagenome assembly VTLG01 (sample SAMN12604809, study PRJNA352737) | marine metagenome | biome: ENVO:00000447; feature: ENVO:00000209|ENVO:00000569|ENVO:01000036; material: ENVO:00002151; isolation source: viral sequences binned using virsorter ... | reverse complement strand
TCTTGCTGACAACATCTGCATCCAGCCAGAACAACCAACCATTATCATGATTGAAAGCACATTCAGTCAAAGCCATAACCTTTGGCATAAACCTGACAGCATCTATTGTATCATTGTAAGGAAGGATACCTCCTTCAGTTCCATCATGAGTAGAAAACTGTTCAAGAAAGTTTTTATAATCTTCAACTTCATTTAGATTATGATAGTGTATGTTCTTAGATTGAGGAAGAGAATAGTTTGACAGATCAAGATCATAATAATAACAGTGAACCTCAATGGATTTCTGCCAGTTCTTATAGATAAAGTTTATAAGATGAGAGGAAAAATTCTGTAGGTATGTTTCATTAAAACAGGTGACAAATTTTATATCAGACATGGAGATCATCCACTAATCCGTTCATGGACAACCATGAGTAATCACTATTCCATTCAGCAGCATACTGTCCATCAACATTTCTTTGACATTTCCATTGTTTAAACCAAGGACCACCTGTGGTGAAGTGTACATTCTTGGCCTCTATCTTTGGATCTGAATGACCATCCAACCAGTTCCATTCTTCATTGATTGTTCCTATGTCAGCCTCCTTGTCTGGTAACCATTGAAATCTATGTAACCATGTTCCGGGTTTTTCATTAACATCTAATACTGTAAGACTTTCATGATAAGGATGAGCACAATTAAACAGCATCAAACTAGACCAGTTCTTTCTAGGATACTGTGCCTGTTTTCTACCATCCATTTTATATTCTTCTTCAGGATTATAGTTGTGCTTAACACAGTAGAGGGGATAGAAATCAGATCTGTGTTCTTCAAACAGTTCTGTTATATCTGTTCTTAGGTACATATCACAATCCATATACAAGGCCCAACCCTGATACATATTCAAAGTAGGAACAAGAAACCTTGTGAAACTAAACTCAGTAGAGAAAGGTCTTTCATCTACTCTATCTATGTACTGCCCATTCTCTGAAACATCATACTCTCTCCAGTATAATCTCATACGTTCAAGGATATCCCTACGAAGGGGTTTAATATCTACAGTCTTGGTAGCAATTCTTTCAATAGAAAATTTAAGAACATCATATGCTACTTTTTCTTTAGGATCATAACCTATATAAATTGTGTTAATATTATGTTTCTTCACTACTACTCCTATATTAAATAGTATTTAAATTACTATTAGTATACACTAATAATAGTTATTTGTCAAGTCTTTTTTTTAAAAAGATAAAGAAATATATTTCTCCATGCTGGAGAGTATTCCTGTTCTCTGATGTATAACAATTAAAACAACCATTGTTATATATAACAATATTGTAAAGACATAGATTGTTTTCCAGATTGGTTCAGGAAAAATCCAAGGAGAAATAGCTCCAATTAAAATTAAAGCTAAAAGAATTATCATGTACCACATACTCCTGATGAATTAGATATTTCACATATATCATGTGTCTGTATGTTATCTTCAAACTCTTCACCTAACTTTTCTTTAGCCTCTTCATAAGGTACGGCTGTCAAAGGTTGTCCACCTCTACATCCATCAGGGAAACAGGTAAAGCCTCTAAGTCTATGAGCATACTTGGCTAGTGTCTCAGCAAAAGGTTCTACTAGATCTTCATTGTTATCTTCAGTACCCCACTGAGGTAGGTTAATCGTACTAGAGATAGACATGTCTACATACTCCTGTACATTAGCTTGAAAGTTAAGCCTACGTTCATAATCCTTTATCAGATCAAGGGCTGACTCAATACTCTCAGGCTTGATGTCATACAGATCTATCATCTCTTGAGCAGCACTATCAATTACATACTGGTAGTGCCAACGCCTGTTCTTCAGGTATCTTCTTTTGTAGGAGACAGCAAAGATGGGTTCAACACCAGTGGAGGTTCCAGCAAGAATACCGATGGTTCCTGTTGGAGCAACTGCTCGTACAGCCACAGGTCTGGATATAGATAACTCGTCTGCAAATTCCTTGGCTGTCTTGTCTGACTCTGCCTCATAGACCTTGAGCCATCTGTGCAGTAAAGGGGTTGTCTCATACTTATGTCCTCGTTGGATAAGCCATTCATGCAAACCCATAAGACCCAATCCCAATCTCCTGTTTTTTTCTCTGACCAAACTAACCTTGCTGTAGGGTAATTTAGCCCGTAATGTTCCACAGAGGAGGAACTTGGTGGCAAGGTGGACAACCTCTTGCAACTGATCTGTGTCAGCAATACGAGCAAAGTTAAGGCTACCCAGATTACACACATCGCTATCATCTTCAGATGTAACCTCCGTACAAGCATTACGAAGTGTCTCCTTTTCCTTCTCGAAGAAATTGAAACTGAATCCCGGTTCAGCAGTGCTAAGTGCCTGACGAACATTAGTCCTAAAGACATCTCCTACATCTCCTTCTTTCCAATAGTTTAAAAGCCATTCAGTATCATAGTTAACACTGATGTTTGTCATATCCAGTGGGGCAGGGAAGTCAAAGTCATCCTGTTTAATATCAAAGATTGTCTGACCCGTTGAGCCTACAGGCATATCCTTCCAGTTCTTAGCTTCAAGAAACTTATAAATATCTCCATGTTTCCAGTTCAAGCTGGCATAGATAGCTGATCGTCTGCTACCACCTTGCATAACCCGTCTGCCAATCTCATTAATCATCATCATCTTGGGTATGGGACCACTACTAATTCCACCTGTGCTTCTCAGTGTCTGGCCTTCAGGTCTGTAGGTGCTGTAGTCACAGCCGATACCACCACCTGTCATCAAGCAGGACTCGGACTTCCAAGATAGGTTGGCCCAATCTTCACGGCTATCTTCTTCTGCCCTGAGTAGGTAACAGTTGTTAAAAAACTTCTTATCTCTTCCTGCATAGTAAAGGTATCGACCGCCCGGAATAAATCTCAGATTAGATATATGATCTATAAGTTCTTCCTTCTCATCTCTGGTTAGTTTATCCTGACAGACATCCTCTACCAAGGTACAGGCAAGCTCATGAAAAGTCTCTGCTTCTTTGTGAGAATACTTAGTATAAAATATATCTTCACTGAATTTAGATCTGAATTGTGGATTACGATTAGACTTAAACATGAGTTCCCCTCCTATTTGTTTTCGTTATAGACAAGTTGAAGGATAAGTTCAGCATAGTGAATGACCTTCTTTATATCTTTAGCCCCTTCTGATTTAGTACGATGTCTTGTTATATACTTAACGATGTTCCCTTCTAAAAAGTCTAGCTTGTTAGCACAGATATATTCAACAGGCTGTATCGTACAGTTCTTATAATGATCTCCCCCTACTTGTTTTTGTAAAGGTCTTTCTCCATTTAAAGCTTCTCTTATTTCTCTATCTTCCCTTATACTTTTTATAATAAAATCATCTCTGTCTTCTGCCATAATATTTATCCTAATAATATTAAAATTTTCTTTCTAACATAAGAAAGATTGTCAGAATTAATTACATGATGGGCAAATTTTCTTACACTCTTAGGAGAAAGACCAGCATGCTCACAAATAAATTCAAAGTTTTCACAAGTTACTCCAATTGAAGTAAAAAACCAAGCGTTAGCTTGATCTCTAAGTAACTGTATCTCACTGTTTTCACTATCTTTTTTAGGCTTTGTTGCATCAAGAATAGCCTGAAAAATTACAGAAAGAAATAAAGTTTTATGAGGTTCTTGTTTACTCTTTTCATACAGTTCTTCTAAGGTATCATTTAATTGTGTCATTATATTCTTGCACTGGTCTGTAAAACTTGCCGCCTACATAGTTATTATAGAAAGCAGGTTCATCTGTTCCCTCCAACATAGCTGTTAAAACATTATACTTAATTTGATAGTAACATTCATAGTATCTTAAACTTCTTTTATTTTTAAACTCTGCTATAATTTTAAAATTAAAATTCTTTTTACCTAACTTTTTAATGTCTTCTAATAAATGTTTAGAAGATCCCATATAAGCTTTCCAATTAGATTGCTTAACTTTTTTTCTTTTCTTATAATTCCAATACTGTTTACAACCTATGTAAGCCTTCTTGGTTTTTTTATTTGTTATGATATAAACAAACCCAAAACTATTTTCAATGTCAGGTTTTGTTCTGCAATCCCAATGCATTATCCGTAAGCTACTTCAGGTACATCTGGTTCTTTACCAACTTGAACCAAATATCTTTTACCTTTTGCATACTCAAAGACCCTAATTCCTTTACCTTGGTTAGCATCAGACCAACACATACTCTTGTGTCTACAATAAACACAACCAATAGGAAGCTTGTAATTACCAGACTTCCCATCAGCAACAGAAGCGTAACACCTGTCAGGTATTTGATTTCCTGATACCATTTTTTTAATGTGCTTAACCCTGTTACCTGCATTTATCATCTCCATTGAATGTACAGAAGACAAACATATCTGACCTGTAGATTTATCAATCACTAGGAAAGCTGCCTTATCAACACCATTGGCTTCAGCATAAGCTGATATCTGTGCGATGTAACCAAAAGGATCGTCCTCTAAAAGATTATTAGATTTAAACTTATCAAAGCTTCTACCTGAAGCTGACTTACAATCTACCAAGACACCATCTATCATTGCATCTTGATGTCCTTTAACACCTTGGACAGTCACCTCTTTCTGTTGTCCTTCTACCTTGTGTCCTGCTATGGCAGTACATAGAAGTAAAAACTCTTCAAGAATATAACCATAAAGAAATTTAATTCTTGTGCTAGGTGTTAATGTTTCTTCTGTAATTTCTGTATTGACATCATACCATAGCTGCCTGTCTGGTTTCCCTATTCCAGAAAGTCTAATACCTCCACGACTCTCAGGTTTTTTATAAAGAAAATCTTTGATGTGAAGCTTTAGCATCTCACCGAAATTATCTATTAATTTATCTACTTCCTTTTCATCTTTTTGAATAGGCTCAAGTGTAAATAAATTATATATATCTTTAACCAGTGTTTCTATTTTTTTCATAAGATATGAAGAAGGGTATATGATTTAACACATACCCCTCTCCAACTCCTTTCTAGTTGTTAGTTAGCAAAGGCTAGATCATTAGCCGCTTCAGTATTTATATAACCACCATCAACTACGTCAAAGTCGTTACCATACTCAATTAAATCTACTACTTGAACAGCAGTAAGATCTGCTGAACGGCCTGTCTTACCAGCATAGTTCCAATCAAAAGGCAGAGCTTTAACATTTACAGTACTACCATTGCCGATAAGTTTATTATCCCAAGGATTATTTTGGGAATCCTTCACAGAAGGTGCCTGTCTTCGACTACCATCCTTTCGCAACACTTTACGTTTCAAGGTAACATACTCACCACGATCATCACCTTTATTCTTAATATTAAGACCAGCCTCCTCAACAATTTTCTTACTCTCTTCATCAAGAGCTATATCAATTTGCCAAGTAGGTTCAAAAGTTGTATTGGGTTCTACGACTGATGCATAGTGACACTTACCCGAAAGATAAATTGGTTCTAACATAATATTTTTTCTCCTTTTTTAGGTGCCGCACCCTTGCGGCGTTGTAGTTGTCTAGTACTTACGAAGAAGATAAGCATAGCATACTTTAATAAAAATGTCAAGTACTTTTTTTATTTATTTTTATTAATGTGTCTCTGCCCATGTCTTACCTACCTTGTAATCACAATCAAGATCACACTTCATATCAAATGTTTTTGTTGTTTCTTTCATGGCCTCCTTTGTTAGTTTACAAAATCTATTAACATCTGGGTTAGCTACCTCGAACTGGTACTCATCATGTACCGAAGCTACAAGCTTGGCATCTAAACCTGCCTTAATTATTTTCTTTGTTAGGTACACCAGCCATTGTTTACATACAATAGCACCAGCCCCTTGGATAAGGGTATTCAAGGCAGCATGTTCATGCCTAATATGTAATCGTCTGCCATCTAATCCTCCTATAGTTCCTCTTCTAGCAGCTTTTTGTACGTCATCCCTTAGTCTTTTTAATGCTGGCATGTTAGATAAAAATCTTTTAATAAGAATCTGTCCTTGTGCAGCACTTCCACCTACGACTTTACCTATCTTGGCAGGACCAGCACCATAAAGGAAAGCATAGATAAAAGTCTTAGCTTGATCCCTTGTCTTGAGTCCAGCCTTTTCCTGATTAGCTGTGTGTACATCCCCACTAAGAACAACATCTGTAAATTTAATATCATCCATGTAATGAGCCAAGCATCTTAGTTCAAGACCACTTGCATCTGTTCCTACCAAGGAATGAGTATCAGTGTTGGATACAGTCCAAAGGTTCCTGCATTCCTTACCATAGGGTGAGTAGCTGGCTGGTACTTGAGCCATGTTAGGACTGTGGTGTGCCATTCTACCAGTAATAGTTCTGAGTGTCAACACTTTACCTCTTACCCTGTCGTCCTCCTCACATGCCTGTATCCATGCCTTGAGCAAGCCCGTTCTTTTCTGAAGTAAGAAGTAGCGGCTAAACATCTGTGCTTCATCCATATTAATTTTAGATAGAACAGCTTCATTAATAATAACATTATCTTTATCTGTATAATCTTTAGGTTTCCATCCTTTCTCCATTAATCTTTCTGCAATTTGTTTACGACTAGCTATATTAAAAGGTATTTCTTTTACCTTGGTTTTTAATTCAACTCTTTTTGGTGGAAACATTTCTTCTGCTTTCTGCTCCAGAGAATGCTGTTCTTCTTCTAGTCTAGCTTGAAGTTGCATAGCTTTCCTGATATTAAAAGCAAAACCATTGAGTTGTTGTTGATCTATAATCGCTCTTATTTCTCGTTCTAGTTCATAAGATTCTTTGGAAAAACTACTCCCTTCTTTTTCCAAGGTAGAAGAAAGTTTCTTGGTTAGTTCTGTATCCTTCTTACAATACTCAAGCATCTCCTGACTATACTCTTGAAACTCAGTAAACTCTCCTTTTAAAAAGCCTAGTCTTCTTCCCCATGCTTCAAGTGAATGACCTCCCTCTCTCATAGGATTATAAAGTTGAGATTCAATTAAAGTATCTTTTACCTGAGAAAGTTTTATCTGTGAGCCTGTAAATTTATTAAGCATAGGCGCATCAAAGCTTACTCCATTATGCATAATAAAGTTATCCATTAGTTTAGACCACTCTCCAAACTTGGAACACTCTGCACCTACCCATGTTTTTATCTGGTCAGTGGTAAAACTTCTAGCTACTATACAGTGTAGCTGTGTTGCGTTTAGAGAATCAGTTTCTATATCAACTATTGCAGTTGTCATTTCATATCAATCATATCTGCTTCTTCCACGGGAATATGAAAAAATAATTCTCCTCTTCTTACATTACGATTAGATACTTCCTTAACCTCACAAGTTAATAATACTTCAGCGTTAATATGCCATGCCTTTTTACAATCATTTCTAAAAACAATAAAAGTAAAGGAAGCTTCAGGACATTCTTTCTGCCATTTATCTAGGAGCCTTTTCTTTCTATGAGGGATACGAATTTCAGCCCAGTATGGAGACCAATCTCCTTTCCAAGAATATTTTATTTCTACCTCATATAAATGTAGCTTCTCTTCTTTAGATTTACATATGATATCAAAGTCTTTTCTTTCTGTAGTATCTACTGTTGAAAAGTCCAGTGACTTTAACCAATCAAGGGTTGCAGCTTTAGCATCCCTATCAGCTACAACATATAAATTTCTATCGAATTGTTTTCTAACTTCCTTCATTTTCATTCTCCATAAAAGGGTTGTCAACCTGTGTCATTCTGCCAGTTTCTTTATCATAATGTAAGTAACAGGCTACTCCTGTATCCCCTGTATATCTGTTCTTTAAGATTCTTACAGTTGTTGTATTAGCTTCATGCTCATCATCAGCCTGTTGATTTCTTTCCAGAGCTATAACGCTATCAGATAAGTGAGCAATGGAAGCAGAACCTCTGAGATGGGAGAGGCTAACTTCCTTACCATCTTCATGTCCTCTATCTCCAGCAGGTCTACGAAGATGGCTGACAAGAAGCAGGGCTATACCTGTTTCCTCTACCAAGGATCTCATCTTGGTCATTAGAATATCTATTGACTTGCGTTCATCACCCATATCCTCCTGACCTGATACCAAAATAGAGAGATGATCCAAGATTATCCACTTACATTCCAGAGCCTTCGCCATATACCTTACACGATCTAGGATTTCATCATTTGTTATGGAACCAAAGTGGTCGAAAGCATAGAATCTTTTTGTTCCTATAGTTTTTTGCTGCCAATCTTTTAATTGTTCAGCAGTAAATTGATCTCGAATTTCCTTAATATATAATCTTGCATTGGCTTCAACACTCATCAGATTAAAGGCTGTATTTTTTATACTCTCTTCCAATGCAAGGATACCTATACCATCGCTAGTATTCATCATGATATGATGCATAAGCTCCCTCATAATACTACTCTTACCCATACCAGCACCACTGGTAAAGGTAACAAGCTCACCTGTACGCATACCATAGGTTTTCTCATTAAGTTTATGCCAAGGATAGAGACAAGTCTCACAATAGTTTTCTTCATAAAGACTATCCCCAAGTTCATGTAAGTTTATAATACCAGCAGGTGTATATGTATTGGCATTCCACCAAGTGGCTACAAACTTTTCACGTTGGTTTGTTTTAAGATATTCATTAGCATCTTTCAATTCAAGATCTACAATCTTACATTTATTAGGTTCAAAGATCGCAGCTACCTGTCGAGCCGCCTCTCTTCCCGCCTTGTCATTATCAAAACAAATAACAATTGTTTCAAACATATTAAGATATTCAAATGATTGCTTACAATTTTCAGCAGCACTAGCTGCACCATTTTTTATAGAAACAGAGGGCCACTTAGATCCCATCAATTCATAAGCAGACATAGCATCTACCTCGCCTTCACATAAGGTTATGTACTTACCCTTCTGTCTGAAAAGATGTTCGCCAAATAGTCCTGCATTATTAATCCGTCCTTCTGACCAGAACTTTTTTGTTTGAGCATCACGTATCTTGTTTGCTATATGAGTACCATCCTTGTCATAGTAAGGATAAATATGATGGGTAATTATTGAACCAGATTTTTTAATTAATGTTTCATACTTCTTAACAGTCTCTTTATTAATTTTTCTATCAGGTATTGCTACCGCTTCACCAGTAGTGAAAGCTGATGTTGGTAGTGTTAAAACTTCTGCTTGTGTTTGCACTTCTTTCCCATCTGAGAAATAAGTTTTACAACTATAACAATAGGAGTGTCCATCTTTATAAGATGCATTAGCATCGCTGCTCCCGCACTTAGGACACGGGCCTTTTACTGATTCGTTTTCTACCATTATTCTTCCCTTCTTCCATGATGCTGTAAATTTTTAAAGGTTTAGCATGTAAAGTATAGCACAATCCAACTCGATTGTCAAACTCATTCTTAGCTTTTGCAAAAGTAGAAAAACTATCAACGATAATTTTTTCTGAACCGTTGTAAATTAAGTTCCACATCAGCCATCCTCCTCATAAGTTTCTCGCCAAAGATCAGCTACAAAATCTTCCTTATCTTGCATGATTTCATTAAGCTCTATCTTAGCATGACGTTTAGCTTCCTTAGAATCATACCCCTCCGCTCTGTATTGTTTAACCAGACTTCTAAATAAAGCACTTCGATCTTTTTGCCATAAATTTTTATTAGACATTATCCTTTCCCCATTTTATAGTTCAACCCACTTACCTTTAACAGCAAGACTATCATCCTTCTTAGCTTTAGCAAGCTCACTTCTTAATTGAAGTATAGTTTTATTGGCTTCTTTTAACTGACGTTTTAATTCATTAACATGTTTTGAAAGAACATCCATCTCTTTATAAGAAGATTGCTGCCTCCACTTGTCAATGTTATTCATTAGTGTAACCTATCTATACTGATGTTTGCATTATCCATGTAGTAATCATTCCACTCATTCTCTGAAACAATTTCTCTTAAAAATTTAACGGCTTCAGATTTAGAAACAAAAGTAAGGCATCTTCCATCAGGTTCAGCTAATATATCAAATGAATTAATATCCCTGAGTGTATAAGTACGTGGATTTACTGCTATTATAATAAACATTATTCAAACCTGTGTTGTTCTACATATTTTTGTAGCTCTTTACTTTTGTTATTTCTTATCCCTTCTAATTTAGAAATAGTTTTTGTTAGAAATTCCAGTTGTTCGATAATATCCATACTGTCCAATGAAACTATGGAAACACTAGGTTCTCTTTTAAAATCATCAACTATAATTACAGGTAGTTTTCCCATATCAATATCCCTTACTTCTTTCTTAAAATCTTTTTAGATGGTGGACCAGCTATTGTTTGGCGTATTGTTTTATACTCTTCTTTCATACCAAAATTATCCGCTATCCAATCCCCGTGTTTAATGTAGTGTTCACACTCTTTAACATAAGCAAGGTGGTCGTTTGCTTTTCTTAGATGAACAAACTTTTCTTCAGAAGAAGTTGTTCTATTTCTTGCCAGAGTATTATAAGAAGCCGCCTGTTTCTTATTATAATTAATCCATTCCTTTACATTCTGTAATGAGAATGTATGTGTAGCTTCCCTTGCTTCCACACTAGGATGTATACGAACTTCCTGTTTCTTCTGGCTAGTTGATGGAAGTTTTAGTTTTCTTGGCATAGATATTGGTTGGGGTATACTCTTCTTCCTCGTCTGAGTACGTTTCAAAAAGGTCGGAATTTCTAGCAGATCCGCTTTCATTATAGCCTCCAATTAAATCTCTGTGTATATCATTATGATTAAGTTCAGCCCAATAGATCTCCAGTGCTACTGTATCTTCTAGTGCTGTGAACATATGAGGTTCACCTGCTGGTACTATACAGATCTCGTCATGATACAGTTTGGTTTTGTCTACCATCTGATGTTGGTCATATCCAGCTTGTATAATTTTACCAACCTCATGGACGTAGTTCTTCCATCGACTGATTTGCAGGACACCACTGAGTACATAGAAGGCATTGATCTTGGACTGATGGGTATGCTTGGAACAGTACCCACCTTCCTTTACTTTTATTCTATGTATCTCTATGGCTGGTGTCTGAAGGAGTGGCTTGGTACTGCCCCAGACTTTACCTTCAATGACACTCATGTTGTTACTCCTTGGTTATCTCCTAATTTACATCCTTGCATTAATCTGTCCCTAATAAACAGAAAATCATATCCGATATCCGATTCTTCCAATTCTTTATTGATGGGGTAAGTTACCCCCCTGTATTTAAAAAGTTTACCTCCCATATAAAACTTTCCACGTTCTCGATCAACGACTCTCCACTCCCCTGTCTTTGAATCAAGATAAGCAATACCAGTAAAATTACTTGATCTTAAAGATTCTGATGTTGGACTTAGACGGTCAAGAACTTCAATAGAATCTGCCTTAATCCAATACTGACGTACAGGAACCTCGTCTAAATCATATAATATTTCATCTCTTAGTTGAATATATAAACTCATTTCTTTTGCCTCTCTTTAAGCTCACGGATCAATCTACTTACAGCATACATACCTTTCTGTAGTTTTCTCCAATCAGAAAAGCAAGGATCACCTTCAGACTCAAGTATGCTTTGATTAGCTACTTCCAAATATCCTTCAGCTTTTTCTAGGTATTGTATGAGAGTAAGTTCTGTCTTGTCTCTCCAAGACCATTCAAATGTTTCAGGTTTTTTCTTAATCATCTTCCTTTTCTCCATGACGTTTCAAGAACATTTTAACTTCTTCTTCAGTAGCTTCCTTTTTATAGTACCAATACATCTGATCATGAACATACTCTTTTAATGAACTTATTTTCCATGTATTAATATAATTAAAAACAGCTTCACTTACTTTTGAAGTTCCTTTAATTCCTTCTGGAAAATCTTTAATCATTCTTTCTCCTTCCCTTCTATAACCCCATGTATATTTATCACTCATGCTGCTTCTAGCTCCATCCATTGAGGTGATACTAACATCTTCTTTACTCTGTCTTCACGGTTAACCTTGGTTGTATGAACAGCACCCTTTGTCTTATCAACATGGCTTGACCAGTAGGTTGCCGCCTGATAAGCTGTCCATAAAGTTCCTGCTTCTCTTATACCATATCTTTCATAGTTACCTTGACCTTCAATGTGTTTGTTTTCCAGATCAAATATCTTCATGAGATTAGAGAGCATAACTTTGTTGGCTACTTTCTTTCTTGTTATATTATCAGTACGTTGTGCTAATGTATTAGTGAATAGATTAACAGCTTCTTCTCGAATTACTGGCGTTATATACCATGTACGTAATTTTTCCATACCTTCACAGGCTACAAAGTTAAATGATTCCTTTATCTTATTGGCAAAACCATCAACATCAAAGTTCTTTGTGTGTCTGCCATAGACATAAGATAACTTGTCACCATTAACTAAAGTATTAAAGCACATGCTACGCCATAGACCCATCATCCCATTGTTGGCCCATGTCCTGTCATGGCTTGTTCGGAAGACAAACTCAGGTATAACTTTATCTTTATACCCTCTAAATTTACTAATCATGTGCTGTTTATGTGCTGGAAAACGAGCACGTAATTCCAGCTTTGCACCACTATCATGAACACTTGTTTTAAATTCAGCATCAGTAGTATCAATACCAGACACCATTATAGCATTCTCTATACCATCAACTACATCCTTGTATTGTACAGGTTCATAACTATCTTTAACAATAGCAATAGGTTCTTTAGTATCAGTACGTCTAAGTCCAACACCAAGATCTTTATATACTGATCCATGTTCGGGAGTAAAGAGTGGAAATTTTTCTACAGTAAAATCAATTTTATTATAATCAAACATAATTTATATTCCTTATATAATATAATTTATATATAATATATATTTTATATATCATACTTTAATACTTTTGTCAAGAATTATTTTTTTTAATTTTACCTCCTCTCTTTAATAGTTGTTTAAAAGTTACAGGCTCATTCGTTGTTAAGTATACGTTAAACTCAACATCTTTCTTAGAATATGGGGTCTTACCTAAGAAAGTTAAAGTAATAAATGAACTGTCTTTTCTTACACTTTCTGTAACCGCAATGGAATTAATAAAGTTTTCATTCAATGTTGCCATTGTATTTTCCTTTCAATCCTGTCTCAAAAATTCTTAACAGTTCAAGATCTTCATCACTCAAAGGGGATAGGTCTTCAAGTTCTTCCACCATAGATTTATTTTTAAATAAAGTATTTGTTACTTCTAACATATTATTCTCCGTACATTTCAGCTAGTCGTGTCTTAGCTGTGACAACTTCTAGCGTTTGGGGTTGGATGTTATAACAATCTAGACAACAGACATATGGAATATGGTTTATTGTTAGGTAATCTTCTGTTGGTCCTTTGCATTTGTTACATTTAATAGTCATGTTCTACTCCGTTGCTGTGACTTCAGCCATCATGGTATGGTAGCCGTCTTCCTCATCGTTGTATCTTTTCAAGGCTCTTTCTTCAGCTACCAATTCAGCCTTATCTATATCTTTATATTCTTCCAAGGCTTTCTCCAGTTCTTCCTCGTAAAGATTTTCTAATCTTAATTCATTTTGTATGCAACTCATGCTATCTTCTCCTCCTTATATGTGTATAGCATAGCTCATTTACTTTGTCAAGTATTATTTTACCTTTCCAATATCACCTGCAACATGGTGACGTACTGTTGATCCAAAGGGTAGTTGCTTTACCCATTCTAGTAGTCTATCACCATCCGCCATGTTTGATAAGACCTTGCCTGTATTCTTCCATGTAAATCTAACATACCCATTGGCGGCATAGCATGGTGTTTTCTTCCACCGCTTCCACTTGAATACTACTACAAACTTTCTATCTGGTCTAGCACATAGAGGGCCAGCACTACCACCACAACTCTTGCACTGGATGTGGTCATGCTTATCGGCGGGACATGGCATTAGTTGCACACCATTTACTTTCCTTGCTGTTGGATTTTCTTCTGCCCATACTGTAGGTATGCCCTTCTTGAAAGATTGCACAGCTTCTTCTTGTGTGTTAGCTGAGAAGTTTAGCGTTGTTCTCTTTAGCTGGTTAAACCCTAGATGTTTCCACTTATCAGATGGGAAATGAGAATAGGAAAAACTATTACCATTTCTAGGTACAGCCTTGGCTAATGCCCTTGCATACTCCTCATCAACTTCTGTTGCTACCCCAACATCAGTGGGTTTCAGTGGGCAGTTATCAGGACATGATCCATACATATTCTCACCACCAGAACGGTAGGTTTGTGGTATGTCACCTGTCTTTCTTTGGGTAGATGTGTTGAGAAATTTTATTGACATTATTATTTTACCTTTCATTCGATTACAAGTGCTTTTGGATCAAGGGTTTGTAATGTTTTTATAATGGTTTTAAAATCTGGATGGTTGCTATTGCGTATTGCCAGATTTCTTAATAGCCATCGTACATTTTCATTTTTAGATGTGTCTTTCCTAATTAAGGGTACATCCATATCGTCAGGTATTAACATTATTATTTCTTCCTTTCAATTCTAAAAATTTCTGTCAGCATATCAACCTGCTTTGCAAGCATATTAAATTGATGTCGTGATCTACTTAGATTATACATAAACTTTTCAAAACTAAAACTTGTTTGGTTATTTTTTTGTGCAGCTAGTGCTTGCAAAATAGCTTGTTGAAATTGTTGTTTCTTTAATGTGCTTGGTAGTAGTGTTGGGTTTGTGGCAGCATACCGTAAGCTATCTAATTTTGACAATTTTTCTTCCACATTTTTTAGATGTATTGAAACTAATTCTCCATTTTTAAATTTCAAAACCTGATCTATCTTACGGCTTACCTCATTGTTAAATAAAGCAACCAATACTCCTGAAGTAATTGTATACCTATCATAATACTCTAAGAACTTGGTGTAAATACTTGCTTTACTTTTCTTATTATTCATTGACCACATTTTTGCATAGTTTGTTAGCTTCCAATTTTGCTGATTGGAATTTAAAAATGCCATCCATTCTGGATTGTATTCTGTTAGAACAATAACATAAATAGGTTTTCCTAAAACTTTAGCTCCTAAATATCTATGCTGTCCATCAACAAGCCATAGTACACCCTTTATCCAGATAGCAATGACAGGTTTTAAATGTAATAGATTACATTTTTTTAATGCCTTTTCTAATCTTCCTACATCTCTATCTGTAGGTATTCTGTTTGCATCTAAAAATTTTACAGGTATACTACCAGTTGTAGGTATTTCATAAACTGAATAGGCTTTATATTTGTTTAGTTCCTTGATTGGTTTTAACATAAACCTGTCCTTTTCTATTATGGTTTAGGTGTATTAGATACAGCTACACCTTATGCTGTTATTGAGTTTCTAAATCTTCACCTGTATCAAAGTCATGACTATAGAAAATATCATCGGTGAAATTCTCTTCATTAAAGATTTCATCCTCCTTATTTTCTATGTCTTTTCTTACTTCAGCTTCACTAGGATTTTTAAGACCTGACATAGGTCTAAAATCTATAGCATTTAGATTTTCATCATAAATTTCATAGCCTTTATCGCCAAACCAAGCATAGACACGGGTTCCACCCTCGCTTGTATAAACTTTTACAAGTTTTGCATTATTAAGATTGAGCAAGTTTTGTACTAGCATTTTATTTTTACCTCCACTATTTTAAAATCTTTATTAGACATTATCCTTAAATATTCTGCCGCCGCCAGACTTTCATTAGGTTCCCTGTCTCTTGATATTTGACAATCAAGCTCAAAGTTTGCCTGTTCTTTGGTTGAAAAGCCTTTATCAAAGAAAGGTTTCCAATTTAATTCATTGGTTTTATCTTCCCAAGAATTACAATTAAAAAGCATCCACATTGGTTAATCCTCCTACTTTGCCAAGTATGCGCCTAGAGCGGCAACACTAAAAAATCCAGAGAGCGCACTGGAAATTAAAATAAAACTACAAAAGGTTTGGTTCTCAAAATTATTAGGCTGATAAAATCCTGCAATAACAGCATTCAATACTAAAAATATACAAAAGGCCATTAAAGCAAGGCATACATTACAAACCTTGTCCATAAAAATGCACCTGTCCCTATGGTTTCTTATGCTACTTTGTTTTGCCATAAAAAAATCTCCAGTGTGTGTTATTTTATAGCCCATCTTTGACAGACAGGCTTCTTTATTATACAAGAATTTCTTGGAGCACATGCGTAACTTTTACCTAAGACGCTTACCCAATCAAAACTTGTAAAATGATTGAAGGCTTCATCTAAACTTTCATACGTCTTTTTCTTTTGGCGTATGTCCGTTACAATAAAGCCTTGTGGTTTTCTTTCAAGCGTACCAATACGCTGTTTATTATACATCATAATATTATTTTTAATACTAAACATTTTATCCTCTTTGTAATTTACACTGTAAAGTAGGTTTTTACTTTACACTGTAAAGTACAAATTAGTTTTACCCATGCCTATAGGCTTGCACAAAGCTAGTCGTGCAAGTCCTATTGGCTTTTGTGGATTGTTTGTTTTATTTGGCGTTTTTCTTGGCCTTTTCCACTTTTTCTTTTAGTTCTACATAATCGATTGGGCCTTCAAGCTTGGCAAGTTTTGCAATGGCTTGCTCTAGATCACTTTTTTGGGGTGCCTTTGTTATTGTCCTAACGTCGGCATATGTAACTAATCCATTAAAACCTAGGTTATTTATTCCAAAAGCTTTTTTGATTAAACTGCTTACAGTTTGAAAAGTTTGTGGAGCCTTTTCGCCATCACAAATTACCATTGTATTTTTAATAATGTCGTGTTGTTTGAAAGCCCAACCATTTATTTCACAGATTTGATTGTGTAATTCTGTTGGGTAGGTGGCGTTAGCTTCAAAAGCTTTTTTGAAATTATCAAATAAGAAATTAGTAATATTTAATTCCTTATCTTTGTTTTTGCCTTTTGCAGTTTCAAGGGCAAGATAAGCTTTTGAAATTTCGGAAGCTTGTTGGGCAATTTCTAATTCTTCTTTTTTAGTTTCGTCAATTGTTCTTAACATTTTTAGTTCCTCTTTTTGTTGTACTTTACAGTGTAAAGTCTAGTTGATAATGATTCTTAATTGCACTTAGTATTTTCCCACTCGAACGGGATATAAAAGAGTAGCATGAAATTTATAATATTTACAAGTATTATTTAGTTTATTAGGGTGCGGCGTATTGTCGCACTTGTTAAGAATGATTCTTAGTTAGGATATCGTCATAGTTTAAAACCTTAGTAAACATTTATCGTCTTAGTAATGAATATTTACTAAAGTGTTAAATGTTTAAAACACTGATAAAACTTAGCCTTGGCTAACTTTGTTAGCTTGTATGAAACAAAATAGGCAAGCTTGCGACGATATTATTTAGTTGCAATTAAGAATCATTCGCACTGGAAAATGCAACTAAGAATCATTTGCAACTAGAGCACCAAGGATGTACTAGATGCAATTGAGAATCATTCGCAACTAGATAATATTAAATGCAATTAAGAATCATTCGCAACAAGGTATCTGTTTGATAGTCAATTGTTGACTAGTCACCTATTTAAGCTAGGGGTAGGGAAAAAAATGACCGACTAGCTAAACACATATTATAAAGGAGATCAAGGAAAATTATCTAAATTTTAGGGGGTAAAATTGTCGGCTATATAAAGCTTATTTAAGTTATATTATAATATTATTATAATATTATTAAAATAATATTTGTAATTTTACTATTTATAGTGTATAATAGTACTATGGAGAATATAGAGACTACATATCTAGACCCATATATAAACTTACAAGGTCTATTAGCAGAAAAGATTAATCAACAATCTAAGTCTGACTTCCTTACCTTTGTTAGAATGGTCGCTCCTATGCTTGTTTCTGATTGGAAAATGGGTAAACACATAGAAGTTATCTCTGATAAGCTTAAAGATCTTGAAGAAGGCAAGATAAAACGATTGATGGTCTTCCTTCCACCCCGTTCTTCCAAGTCAGTTATCTGTTCAAAGCTCTTTCCTGCATGGTATATAGGCAGAAACCCTGAACATGAGATACTGACTGTCTCCCATAGTGACCAATTAAGTAGCGACTTCGGTAGATCTGTCAGGGATATAGTCAATACAGAGGAATTTCAGAAGATATTCAGGGGTGTAGCCCTTAGAAGCGATGTCAGAGCAGCAGGAAAGTGGAAAACTAACCAAGGTGGTACGTATTATGCGGCTGGAGTACGCTCTCAAATAGCTGGACGGGGAGCACATATAGCTATATTAGATGATGTGATGTCTGAAGAAGACTCTATCTCAGCCGCTGGACGAAGATATATAAAAGAATGGTATCCTGCTGGCCTAAGAACCCGTATTATGCCCAATGGAGCTATTGTTATTATTAATACCCGCTACCATTATGACGATTTATGTGGCTGGTTACTTAAACAACAGGAAAACATGTCGGAATTTGAGACAATTCCTTGGGAAGTTATTAGAATACCTGCATGGTTGGACGAAGAAGCTTCTAAATTACTGGAATTACCCGAAGGAACTAGCTATTTCCCTGAATGGAAGTCAGATGAAGTCCTGCAAATGGATGAAAATGAAATAAAAGCCAGCAATGGGAGCCGATACTGGAATGCTTTGTTTATGCAAGACCCCACACCTGAAGAAGGAGGTTTAATTAAAAAAAGATGGTTGCAATATTGGGAAAATGAGGAGCCTCCTACCTGTGATTTTATTGTACAGACTTATGATACAGCTTTCTCTACCAGAACTACAGCCGATTACAGTGTTATCCAGACATGGGGTATATTTTATCTCTATAACCAGACAGAAAAAGGTGAAGAAGACTTTGCTCCCCATCTTATTCTACTGGGTAACATACGAGGACGATTTGAGTACCCTGAACTTAGGAAGCTGGCACAGAAACTCTACAGCCAAAACAAACCAGATGTCTGCATGATAGAAAAGAAAGCCAGTGGACAGTCACTAATACAGGATATGAGGAGGGCTGGCTTACCTGTGCTGGAATATAACCCGGACAGGGATAAGGTAGCCAGAGTTTATGCGGCTTCTCCTATTATAGAGGCAGGTCGGCTATGGATACCTACAAATAAGAAATGGTCTGATGAACTTATAGAAGAACTCATAAGGTTTCCTAATGCTGCTCATGATGATCAGGTGGATGCCATGACAATGGCAATACACTATATGAAGGAATCATGGCACCTAACTCATCCTGACGATCCTGAGTGGGAAGATGAAGTCAAGGAAAGGAAAAAAACATATTGGACATTTTAATTTGTAATTTGACTAAAAGTGTGGTATAATAGTAAGGAAGAAATGAAAAATATTGATTTAGAAAAAGTTTTACACATACTAAGTCTTTCAAATTTTCATAAGAATATGTCTTTTAAAGATATAAAAAGATTAATCATACCACCCTTAAAGTTAGGACAGTATCGTATATATGAAGATAAAGAAGTACCGCTTTGTTTTGCTAGTTGGGGCATGTTATCGGACATAGCTTCAGAAGGTTTTAGAAATAGAACAAGATTATTACAGGCGGAAGATTGGAATAGTGGGGATAATCTCTGGTTAATTACTGTAGTCTGTCCTTTTGGAGGAGCTAGGAAAGCAATGAAGAGATTAGAGGAAATGAGAATAGAACAGGGTTTACCTAGTAAAATAAATTTTAGAAGAAATACAAAAGATAAGGTGAGGTTTTCAAATGTGGAACGAATATAAAAGACCGATATGGACAGATAATCCTTTTGCAAAAGACAAACTGGAATTAGGCTTTAACGCTTATGAAGCTAGTCATTGTTGCTTTGGTGAAGATGGAACAGATGCTGATAGCAGTTCAGTTGAAGATGCTAGTTTAGGTCTTAAAGGAGCTTTAACTCCAGATGAAATAGAAGATCTAAATAAGACATTAGACGATTATAATATAACAGATTTCGATGCCCAAAGAGCTGTAATAGATGATTTTTCAAAAGCAAAAGGTGAAGGCGAGTTTGATATGGGAGGCTTCTATGAACCTGATGGAGGTCTTACTGCTACTCAAGTTGGTGCTCAAGCAATGGCTCAAGATGCAAGGGATGCCTTAGATGCTGCTCAAGCTGCTAAAGATGCTGCTTCAGAAGGTTTGGAAAAGGCTGATGAACCTGT
>VTLG01005354.1_pt1 | contig 20161 bp, 32 predicted proteins | sample 4694571 | NCBI WGS metagenome assembly VTLG01 (sample SAMN12604809, study PRJNA352737) | marine metagenome | biome: ENVO:00000447; feature: ENVO:00000209|ENVO:00000569|ENVO:01000036; material: ENVO:00002151; isolation source: viral sequences binned using virsorter ... | reverse complement strand
GTTCATATACGAAAGCTGAACTGATTAAGAGGTCATCGCATTCGATCGTTACCTCTGCTACTGGAGGAGCACCATCAGTATTACCTAGTATGTTCTGTCCTGGGACATGGAACTCACTGTTAGTACGGCCAGTGAAGATGAACTGTAATGAACGTCCATTCTTCAGTGTACGCTTGGTAATAAGATCCCTTGCAATTGTATTGCGTTGGAATCCTTTGAATAGTTCTCCACTAAATAGCTTTAAATATAGGGCTCTCCTGTGCTCAGTTGTTGTTGCATCAGGAGTACCTTTGTTAGCAGCAACACCACCCCAGGTAAGCGAGGTGTTGTTGGCATTATTCTGATGAGCCATTGTTATGGATAAATTTTATATGTACTTTCTCAGCTGAAATTTTTTGCGCGAAATTCTTTGTGGTCTTTCCCACCGTCTAGACGGCTAAGGGTATCCAGCGTACTGGGCCAAAGCCAATGCAAGCGAGGTCCGACTCTGAGGTGCCTCTCCAACTACTCATCCTACTAGAGCTTCCTCTAAGGATTGAGGTTCTGATTCAATTAAAGAATCAGTACTTACAGTATCTACACCAGGAGGTTGTAATTCACTGGGATTAGTATCCACAGGTCCTTTAATTTCTGGTGAGAGTGATGTAACAAATGCTGTTACGTTATTACTTTGATGTGCCATTAATAGTTTTCTAATTCACAAGGTGGGCAGGACCTACAATGCTGATGTTCAGTCATATGTAGGCCCTCTATAAAAACGAAACACCCTAGAAGTAAAAATACTATAGCCCAAGGTGAATCAATATACTTCATTAGAAGTTATATTTTACCCCGATTTTGGTTCCCCATGAGTTATCATCATCAGTATCTTGATCTGCTGTTAGCAGTGAGATTTCACCGTAAACCCCAAGGTTATCAGTAGCCTGGAAATTTCCACCTACTTTTCCTGAGAGTCTTCTGTCGGAATCTTGGCCATCGATAGACACAATAGCCGGTCCTCCCTGAATATAATATGTAGCAGTGTCTCCACCACCTTCATAACCCACATGGACGTCGGTCACAGCGCCGATATATTCTGACCCAACACGAGATGCATTGGATTCTACATTTACATATACCCCCGCTGATGCAGGTGTCGCTATGGCTACGGATGATGCCAGTGCGGCAAGTGCAATTGTTTTCATGATTATTTAAATAGTTTTGGTATAAGGGATACCGCGATACTTTAGTTGGACTTTCATTAGTCTTCTCCTTAGTAACAACCCCCCGTTCCATGAGTTGCTTTCATGCGTTCACAAAAGTGAATGAACGGACGCGATTCCCGTTGGCTTCTACTGCCTCGACAAGCGAGCCGCCAATCATTTTAAAATATACCAGGTATGATCTGACCTGTTGTTATGTATGCACCAAGTGCTGCAATGAATCCAATCATTGCAAATTGGCCATTGACTCGCTCTGCATTTTCATAATGCTTTACATCTAATACCTCTACTTGAGGTTCAGAAGCGAATTTATTATTAGTCATTAAGATAAAATTAATTAGATTAATGGCCGAGGATGATAGGTCAGGTCGGCACTATATACTAGACTACATTACTTCTATCATCAAATGGATTCTTTGCCTTCTCTGGCTGTCCATATGGTGTATCAGATTTCTCTGTTAAAGGTTTTGTCTTTTTGTTTTTCTTAGCTAATTTAGGTGCTGGTACGTAAGGATTCTTTGGATCTTCTTTTGGTGCATCATAAGGCTGACCAGGTGATCCACCTTTACCTGGTGGAATGTTCTTTTTCTTTTTAGTCATTGGTTAACAGGAGGAGGACCATTTGATTTTCTTAAAGTACCATCTGGATTATACTTCTTTTTTCTAGCAGCTTCCTTAGCTCTACGCTTCATTTCTGTAGCAGATTTATTTATCTGCTTTGCTTCATCATAAGTAGGCATACTTAAAACTCCAAATTGTCTGATCGTTCTAATTTAGCAATGACATCCTGCCTGTAAGCAGGGTCATTATCATAGCGTCTGTCACTCATTGCAGCTACTAATTCAGCTTGACTTCTATAAACATCTTTAGTAGATGTAGGTGCTTTACCTGTTACCATTTCTCCTTCGTATCCCACAGCATTTTCCCATCTAGATTTTAATCCATTGACTGCTAACTTAATAGCATCAACACTACCAGTATTAATTATACTATCAAAAGCATCGATTGAGTTTTGATCTAAATTATCACTAGCCCAATTCACCATATCTTGGTAAGACTTCTCACCTCCAGCAAAGTTTTTTACTTCATTAACTACTTGATCAGATATATCAGCAGTTTGTGATTGTTGCTGTTGTGGTAAGTTACTTTGTATTTGCATATAAGCTTCAACAAGTTCCTTACTACTCATAGAAGAGAACTTATCAATTGTTTCAGGTGATAATTTACCTTCATTACTATAATATTCATCCGATGCTGAAGTAATTAATTCAGCTGCTGGACTAAGCTCTTTAGAACTTTTTTCAGGTTCTTCCTGCAGCACTTCTTCTGGTTCACTTTGAGCTTCAGCTTCAGGTGTTTCTTCTTTGCCATCTTCCCCTAACTTCTTTTGAAGTTGAATGTATGCTTTTTCTAATTCTTGAGCATCTTTATATTTACCAGCTAATAAATTATCTTGTGCGTCTACTATCTGTTCACCAACCGCTAAGGAATCTTGTTCTTCAGCGGTTAGTTGTACACCTTCAACTTCCCCTGCTACTTCAGCTTGTGGGGTAGCATCAACTGTTAATGTTTCTGACATAATTATTCTTGTGGTGGTGTTTCTTGTGGACCAGCTTCAGGTATATACCCTGTAATCCTACCAGCTTGTTCCATAGCATCAGGATTCTTTTCTGGATCCATCATAGGTGCATTAGCAAATTGACCTGCTTGTTTAATTAGTTCTCCTTGAACTTGTTGTTGTTGAGCTTGTTGTACTTCTTGTTGTAACTGTTGTTCAGTCTTAACAAGGTTAAGAACATCAATACCTTGAGAAGCAGCAAGACGTTTGATAGCTTCAGAGGGATTAATATATCTAAGAAGTGCTTCAGCTCCAAGAGTCTGTGCAATAGTTTGTACAAAGACAGTCAAAGCTTCTCTATCACCAGCACGTCCAAGGGCATTAATACCTGCTACAATTTTAGGTCTAACTAAATCTTTAGGTAATTTAGGTATTTGATTACTTCTTTGTAGTACAAGTAAAGTACGTTCAAGGTAAGGTACTAAGAACTCAACTGTTAATAGACTGAATAGTCCTCCTAACTGTTGTTCGAGTTCTGTTTGTGTCATCCTTACTTCTTCTGCAGTGGTACGTTCACTGTCTCTAATATTTAAGACTAAGAAAGCTTCCATTATTCTCTTCTCTAATGTTACCATTAAAGATTGAGCAGTACCAAAGTCGCCTCGTTTCCCTACTTCAATAACAGAGACATCTTCTTCACGTCCCTGTATGATAGCTCCATTGCCTGCATTAGCTAATGTCTGTGGTTTAGTTGTAGCTGAAGGGGATACAAGGAAGACAACCTTAGATGCCACCGCAGACCCCTCTACAAGGGCCTGTGATAGGGAGTCAAGACTCTTTAGGTCTCCTATGAACTCTTCTACTCTACCACGTCCGTAATCCTCTCCATCAACTGTATTAAATCGAAGAACTAACCAAGGACTCGCTTTCTTCGGTGCGGAACTACGACTACCAGGCATGATTTCTCCATCTACTTCCTGGTGCCAGATCCAACGACCACTATTAGTCTCTTGTTTAACGCATGTGTATACTGCTACGTCGTCTTCATCTGAGCCTTCTTCTGATTGAATATTAGGATCATTAGGGTATACTTTGGGAGACTCAAGACCCAAAACTTTCCTACTGATCATTTCTTTTGTAACTATTTCTATAACATTACCATTACCATCTCTATTTACAACATATCTTTGTAATGGGAAATGTTTTAAACCATCTTTACCCATGAAGATTAGAGCATTACCTGAAACAATTAAATGTTTCAATGCTTGGTGTACTACTACTCTATCATCGGAAGCGGCTATATAATCCATGATCATTCTCTCTATCTTAGAGAAAGAAAGATCTAATTCACTCCTCATTCGTGGATCTAATTCTTCACCTAACTTATCATCTCTAACTTGTAGTTTAAAGAATGCAGTTGATGGTGGTAACAAAGCTAGCATTAACTTAGCAGCTAATGTTACTACAGCTTTAGCTCCGACACTTTGCCAGGGTTGGAGTAAGTTTTGCTTACCCCCACGCTGGCCTATGTCTTGTTGTACTAGATAAGGCAAAGTTAATTCAGAACATTCAACAGCTGTGTCTAGAAATTGAGATCTATTAGTAGCTAGTTGTACGTATCTTTCAGCTGCCTTATACATTAGCTCCTGATCCTCCTGATCCTGTATTCAAAGGTATTGTTAAGGCACCAGTACCAGTTTTTTGTCCACCTGGTCCTGCAGATTTAGCACTTTGAGTAGATCCAAACTGAACTGACTTTGAAGCATTCGCTTCTTCATCAGGGTTAAGCTTCTTACCTTCTGGCATTACATTAGATTCATTCTCTACAGCAGGTGCCAACGGGGGAGGCTGTGGCATTGGTTCTGGCTCTGGTATGTCTGGAGATAAATTAATACACATTTTATTATTCTAATAATTGTTTTACATATGCAACCACGCTGGCTTGACCAGCGCGGTACATGATTGATGGTAGTTGTTCTTTAGGATGAATAGGTTCAATAGGAAACTTAGTTTCTAAATCATCTATTAAATTATCTAACCTCTCTGAGTGGAGGCTAAGCGTAGCTTGGGAGATTTGTGTTTGCATGTTCAAAAAACGCTGGCATTCGGGCGGCTTTGGTGTCAGAAAATTCTGGTGCTCTGCCTTCATACATTAGCCTATCGCTAGCATCCAGCCAAAATTTTTTGTCCAAATATTTATCAGTAGTATTTATACCTAAGGGTTGAAGTATCCAATTAATTGTGGCTTTCCTAAGTTTATCCAAAGAAGAACTAGCATGAAGCCCCAACTCCCTACAAACAAGAGAATTTGTAGCAACGTGGATCTGTTCATCTCTGGAAATATCAGCTGATACCGTTCTAAGACCAGCATCACCATTAAACCTAAAGAAAGGCAATAAAACAAAGAATATAGCACGTTCAGCTACCAATGCTTTAGTTATGGTGTGGTCGGGGTGTGACTCCCATGCTGATCGGAGTTTGAGTGCCTCCGATTCAGCTGTAGGGTCAGTCCCAATTGAATTAGCAATATACCCAAGAGCAAGGTCATGTTTGATTTCGTCCTTAACGTTAAGTTCTAGTAATTCCCTTGCGTGTTCGGGAATCTCTTTCTTAAGTGCCTCTTGAATAAATTCGCCAACTGGTAACTCCATATGACGTATTGAGAGAGCACGGTAGATGGTTTCTTCACTGCCTTCTTTTAATTCTCCTGCGGTGGTTTGTACTGGCGTCCATGTACGGCGCCTATCTATTAATTTTTGATATGGTGTTTTCCTCATTATTCTTGACAATCACAGGTTATTCCTTCTGGTTTTAAAATATCCTGTAAGTAATCCTCGATGTCATCATCACCTAATGCTGCATATGCATCAGTTTTATCTTGTACATCACCCATCACTTGCAGGCTGTAGTAAAGGGAAGTCTGAGGTGAATCTAACCACTCTTGCACGAACGCATTGTCGTAGGTTACTACATCACTCCAAGAGTTGAATGAGTATCCATGAAGAAGTCCCGTATTATTTAACATTATCATTATTTCATCTGCTACTTTCTTATAAGCATCCCATCCTACTTCACTTGCAATTTCTACATCACCATAATTGTAAGTCTGTACACCAAATGTTCCACTATCCCTATCAACTGTCCTAGCTATAGGTGGTGCTATCTCAGGTGTACATGTATAACCATCTAAATCCTCACTACGATAGCTGCAGGAGGCGGTAGGAGCTATACAAAAAGCTCTTACCATATTATATGACTTAGCAATTAATTCAGCAGAATATATACCCCTTTTTAATTCTAATGAAATTTGTTCTGCTACTGTTTGAGCACCAACATATCCATTATTAGTTTTTTCTAAAGCTTCACCAAATTCTTTATAAGTTATGTTGAAGCGTCTGAGGAGGTTGGCCAAACCGAGCATTCCGAGGCCGACCTGACGGTCTGCGCTAGCTTCGAGATATTCTCCAGTTGCTCCAACATTTGTCCTACCATGGAGACTGCACAGCTCGGACATACCGTCACTGAAAGCCTTTTGGATGGATGAGACCCCACAGGCACCGAGGTTGACATGTTGAAGCAGGCATGTTCCGCGTGATGGCAAGTAAACTTCAAGGCACACGTTCCCATAGATTCTGTCATGATTCTCGTCATATTTTATTTTGTTGAGCCAGATGTCACCGGATTTAATTCCGTAAAGGATGGCGTCTCTAACTTCAGTTCCGGCGTTGAACCAAGTTTCTTCTGTAAGGTCGACGCATCTTTTAATCCAGGCAAGTTGAGCCCGATCAGTCCGCACGAACTCAAGAATATCGGCGTGGTCAATATCAAGATGGGCAACAATAGCGCCGTTCTTGTACGTTCCGCCTCTTCTAAGTATTTCATTTAATGTTGAGTAGATTTTTGCAAATGATACTGGGCCACTAGCAGTTAAGCCACGCCCATTCTCATGACCCTTAGGTCTGAGTTTTGACAGGTGTATAGCACACCCTGCTCCATTTCTTAGAGCATGTGAAGCGAACCTCCAGCTCGCCTCAATTCCTTCTGGTCCTTCCATCGAGTCTTCTACAACAAAGACTGTGCAGGATACAGGTAGTCTTGATTCTGGGTTATCCAACCATGATTGGACCCGACCAGTGCGGGAGATAAGTTCAGCAGTCATTTCAAATTAAATCAGATAAATCAGGTGGTTGATAATTTGGTCCTTTAAGGACTTTACCGTCCTCTCTATATATAGGTTTACCATCATCATCAAGTTTAGACATATTACTTTTATGTACTCTATTTAAAGCTTCATCTAGATCCCATTCCATATTAGCAGCATATTGATAACATACATAAACAAGATCAGCTAATTCTTTTAAACAGTTATTTAAGTATTGGGGGTGAGAACGAAATAACATCCCCTCCGCTTCCAAAAATTCCTTTAACTCCTCCACAATTAAGTTCTTCTGCATTGAACGGGCTGTCAAGCTCCGAGTATTCGTAATCTGATAAGCCGCCCGGAACTCCTGAGCCTGTGAAGACAATCGAGTCTTGTGAGTTGTGTCTGGGTAGATCTTCACGGTTTCTTGATCTTTGGTAACTGTCTCGTTCATTTTCTAGATAGTGGATGGCTTTGTTGATGTCTTTAATGTGATCGTCATAATTACCTTTATGTTGGTAGCGACATATATACTTTATAGCATTTCCTAAGTGAAAATTTAACTTCTGTTCTCTAATAAAATCCCAAACATCTGAGCTTCCTCTTCTATAATACTCCATTGTGATACTAAATTTGTGAGTGAATTTGATAAAACAAAATTTTGTTTCTGTAAAGCTAAAAGTAAAGTTATAATATCTTCTTTATTATCATAATAACCTTCTTTTAATTTATCTTGAAGCATTCTCATCTTTAGATCCTGCTCCACTGTTAATTTTGTAATCGGAGGAGGGAGTCCATAATCTCGCCTTTCTCTTGGTAAAGTCATAATCATCAGCTGTAAGTATTTTGGCTAATCTAGCGTTTATTAAAGCATCATTCTCAGTTAATTCTTTTTCAACAAAAGCTTCTACTACTGTCTTCCAAGAATAACCTTTTTTATTAAATAGAATTTCAGCTCGTTTTACACCAATACCTGGTACTCCAGAATAACCATCTGTTTGATCACCAGCTAAAGTTTGAATAAGATGCCATTTAGCACCCTCTTCATTTGTGATTGTGAATTTCTCAGCTAAATTATATAATTCACCAGGTATTTGTTTCATATCCTTATCCGGAGAAACAATTATATTACCTGGATCTTTTGTGGCATATATACCCATCGCATCATCAGCTTCGAGTTGATCCATGATAATTACTTCATAGGATTTCTTTAACTCATTTATGACACGCTTGTATCCACAAGGTTTTTTACGATTTCTATGCCCTTTATATTCAGGTAAGATTTTTTTTCTAAAATTCTTAACATCTGAAAAGAATAAAATCAGATCAGTGAATGACCCAAATTCGTTTCTAATTTTATTAAGTTCCCGTGTAGTTGCTCCATATGCGTCACTAAAATTAGAGGTAACAAGAATAACATCATCACCAAAATCAATTTCAGTCTCAGCTGCGGCACACGATTTGTATACGATAAAATCTGCATCGATTAATAGTTTCATAGGTGGTTTAATGGACATCTGCCCAAGTATTTCCCGACTTTGCTTCTGCAGCAATTGGGATTCTTAAGTTGTATGATTCACCAGCTTGTACAGCAGTGAATTCTAATAAAAATTTCAAATCATTTACATTATCAGGTGTAGTTTCATACTGAATTTCATCATGTATAAAAGCTAATTGATGTGTATCTTTCTTTAATATGGCAAATAGATTGGTTAATACCATCCACTTTTTCGCAAGAATCGCCGCCGATCCTTGGAGGAGGTAATTGAGGGACTTATGCCGCGAGTCAACGATGATGTGACGATTGTCGAGTCCATAAAGAAAACCCCTCTCACTAGCTTTACGTACCCCTTCCAGAAGTTCTGCAAGACCTGGAATGGCTTCAACATAAGCGGCACGGATTTCTTTGCCTTTCTTTGCTGCTTGTTCATTAGATAATTGTTTGTCATAACTATGGCCTATCTTGGCATCTCCAGCTCCATACAAAAATGCATATGTTACAGTCTTGACTTGAGATCTGGTAATTCCAATTTTATCTGCATTGGTTTGATGAATATCACCATTAATGAGAATATCTGCGTAACGACCATCGTCGTGACGAGCGAGATAATGAGCGAGCATCCTAAGCTCAATCCCCGCAAGATCAGCCCCAACCATAACCATACCTGGTGTAGCTGAAAACAAATTCCTGAACCTTTTATCACTTGGTACCTGAGCTAAATTAGGTTTACGATGAGCACATCTAAATGTAGATGTAGCTACTGAACAATGATGATGAATCCTACTAGCATTCGTAACAAGCTTCTGCCATGCGTTCACGCCTTCGGATATCATCCCTAACTTTTTCGTCAGATCCAGTAGTGTCAGAAACTGAAGAGCAATATCCGTCCCAATATCTTTCAACACTGGCTCGTCTATTACTGGTTTCTCTGTAGAGGTCATTGATGACGGAATCCAGCCATAATGTGTTTGTAGTATCCATGCAATGTGATCTCTTGAAGTAGGATTTAATTCCTTTAATTTTTGAAGCTGCGCTCCATTAACATATCCTTGTGTCCGGTTATCTCGTTTAGGAGTGAACAACGGGCCTGCAACGTAAGGGTGCCTGTCTCGAAGTACTTTAGTAGTATCTTCATATTCTCGTCTGAGAGACGATTCAAGTTCCCGTGCAGAGCTTTCATCAAAATACCATCCATGGATTTCTTGTTGAGTTAATATTTGTGCTACCTGATGTTCTAACGTGATCCATTCAGGTAAGGGCGGAAGTGGTCGCATAATTTTTTAGTAACAGCAACGTCTTGTATACAATAGTCTTCCATTTCTTGACTCCATTCTTTCCAATCAGTAGTCTTACTGAAGTCTCCTTTATACTCACCTAAACGGTAACCATAGGCTTCAAGAGAATGACGACCATATAATTTATCTGGCATATTTTTCCATTTATTTTTCTTATCTATATTGTATAAATTAGGATGATATAACCTAGATAACAACAAAGTATCAATAATGATACCAGTAGGATTAAACCAATTATAGATTCTTTTAGCAACAGGAATATCAAAGCCAATAATATTATGCCCAATGATAACGTCAGCCATCTCAATCCATTGTAAAGCACGGATCGCGGGCGACGACATGCCTTTTCCAGGATATTCGTCATTGAACGACTCTGTGAGATTTTCTTCGATATGATGTAATACAATACAGTGGATTTGGGTAGCATCATTTAGAAGTCCGTTCGTTTCCATGTCGAATATTATCGTCCCCAGCCTGTCTCCAGTGGTAGGTTTTGTCGACAAATTTGGCACGTTCTACTGCCTCTTTACTAGGTGGGTTAGGTCTTTTTAATTCTTTAGCTTTTTTAGTTATATCATCATTATATTCATACCATGGATGTACATAGTTGTGATATATATCTTTCCTTGATTTCTCACTAGGATGAATTACTTCATGTTTAGAAATCTGCACATGGGTTGAATTCGGGTTGAGCTTCATGTTCAATAAATTTACAAGTGGATAAATCATACTCTAATTCACATGCGACGCCAACTTCGCCTGAATAGCGATTTTTAAGGACTCGCAAAGTCGTAAGCTTTCGTTTAGAGTCAGCCTGTTGATCGACTTCGAGGGCACATACCGAATCAGATATTTGAGCGATGCTATGAGATCCTCTGAGGCTAGCGAGTGAGACTCTACCACCTTCTTCATGAGAGTGCTTGTCATTGCTCGCCCTCCTTAAATGCGAGACTAAAAATAATGCAATTCCAGTACGTTCAACTAGACTACGAAGTTTAGTCATGGTTGTATCTATCATTCTACGTTCGTCACCATCAAGACCACTTAAGAGTATTGAGAGGTGATCCAAAAATATAACCTTACAATCGAGTCCTGTCGCCATGTATTCGATTCTATTATATATGATGTCTGGATCAAAGCTTCCAAACCCATCAAAACAATAAAGAGACCAATTGGCAATAGTACGCTCAAAGGCGGTTCTAAGTTCTTCTTCGTCATGTTCTCCAATGTGCAGGTTCTTACCTACAGCTGTGGACATCAGTCCAAGTGCGGTTCTTCTATTACTTGCTTCAAGTTCCAAGATCCCAACTGACTCCCCTGACTCACACAAGTTAGCTGCAATTTGACGACAGAATGACGTCTTTCCGGCACCAGAGCCCGCAGTAAATGTGACAAGTTCGCCATACCGGATCCCGTGTAGTTTCTCGTTAAGTCCTTTGAAGGGGTACTCATGATCAAATGGGGTTTGCGGTGTAGTAACAATTTCTAGGAGCGTTTTTCCATCAATAATACCATCAGGTCTATACGGTTTAGCTTGCCATATAGCCTTTCGAATCGCTTCAGCATCGTTAGCTTGGAGCGCCTCTGAGGCGTCCTTGTAGCTCTCAAGGCTAGCGATCTTGACTCGGCCAGCTGGAAGGACGCTTGCCGCCTCCTTCGCCGCCTTACGGCCTGGATCGTCCTGGTCGAAGAAGATAATAATAGATTCATATCCCTGAAATAATGGGATCTGCTTCTGTATGTCCTTCTTAGCGGAACCTGCACCATGTGGTAAAGATACCATTGGCCATCCCGGCATACTTTCGTAGCAGCTTGCAGCATCTAATTCACCCTCAGTAATAACAATACGCTTACCAGAGTTAGGAAACAAATGCTGACCGAATAGGGTATCAGTGGAAATTCCTTCATATGTGAAAATTTTTTTCTTATTTTTTACTTTGACTCCTTGGAGGACTCCATCATTCGTAAAGTAAGGAAAACGGAGAGTATCTCCTTCTCTGAAAATCCTGAAGAATTGACAAGTCTTTTCAGATATGTTTCGTTTATTAAGCCGTTCGGCAGAGCCTGTGAGTTTGACATTAGTATTAGTCATTGTGTGATTGTGATTTATACCTTCAGCAGGTGTATAAGTACGACATGAATAACAAAATCGTGAGCCATTAGAATACAAACTATTAGCATCTGATGACCCACAATTATCGCAAGGCTCATGTCTTACAAAATCGCCTTTGTCTAACATTACGTTAACCAATCAATAGGTATCGTATGAAACGCACACCAAGGTATATTATGTTTTTCACACCACTTGGCATACGTTGTTTTAGATTTTCTAGAGATAGTATTATAAGGAGATTGAAATACCATCCTTATATCTATATCTGGATTATCTCTTTTAACAGCTAGAATCTTACGTCTATCTGCTGGATCCCAATATCCCTTTGCCTCCAGGTAGATATGATTAGCAAGTGCAAAATCAGGAGTGTAAGTATGTTGGATAGTATATGGGAGCCTTGTAGATTCGTACTCGTATATAACGCCTAGTTCTTTAAATAACTCTGCTATATTTTCTTCAAGCTTAGATCTAAATTTAATTGGTTTAGTATGTTTATCTTTTAATTTAGCATAGGCTTTCTTAGCCCATTCCATGGATTCTTCTTTAGAAGTCGTCTTCGTCATTGGGTGTTTCTACAGTAGCGGTCTTAAACCCTTTTGTTTTACCAAATAAATCAGCAACTTCAGACTCAGATAATTCTCCTGAATCAACACCAGCTGCTTCTTTATTCAAAGAGACCACTTGTATACCAACCAACTTAAGAGAACTTCCATAGGTAACGCCATCTCTAAGTATATATGGCTTCTGATAAAATCCAAGTTTAACAGTAGATCCTCCATATAAAGGTGTTTTAGTATCAGTTATTGGTGTACCTTCTGTATCAACTACAGGAGGCTTCCTATCTTCTCCCCAGGAGAATTTTAACCTATGTTTACCTTCGGCTACTTCTTCCCATGGTGTAGGCTTACATGTAGAACGTTTAGGATTTTTAAGTTTAGATTCAGCCCATTTAAGAACTTCACTTCTTTCAGCCTCAAGTGTAGCAACAACATCGTTATCTACTATAGCTGAAAGAGAATGACCAAACTTACCAGGTTCTAGTACAGCTTGATAACCATCTAAAGTAACTACATCAGTTACATGTACTTTTTTATTTGTCATTTTCATTAACTCCATCAAGTGAGTCCATATCGGCACCTACTTTTTTAGGAGCTAAAGCTTTTATCTCTTCAGCAAGTGAATTTCTATATTTAGATAACTCAGTTATACGAGCATCTAAAGCATCAAGTTGGTTCTGTCTAGCTTCTTGCTCAGCTTGTCTAAGTCTCTCTTCAGAGACTACAACAACCCTCGTTGGAGCAAAGAAGGTATCGAATAGTGAATAGTGGGATTGTAACATCATTAACAGAAAAAATAAGTAGAGTCAATCACAGTTTCCGGTTTAAGGTCACCAATGATCGGTGGGTCAGTTTCAGCACCTATTTGGTGTGCAAAATCAGTAAGGTAATCACGTTCTGCAAATAAATGCATGTATGTTTTACGTATTATAGTTGATAATTCATCCATGTCAACAGCTCTACACAAAACACTGTCATGTATTAAAGCTATAGGATTATCAAAACGTGTAATACCTAAATGTAATAAAGAAGCATCGAGAGAATGTATTAGATTAGGGGCGGTAGCAGCCTTATGTCTGTTGATATCTACTTTGTTCTCTTCTTCAGTAGCTACTGACAAGACACATCTACCTAATAATTGTAGATCGAATCTTTCAGTTTTCTTCTTCATTATTCTTTGGTGTACTACAAAACCAGAAGGAGTAACCCATTCTAATTCATTAGCACCTTGTTTAATTACATTAGATACTTCATCTTCTATCCATTTCATAACTGCCATAGGGCCAGGAACAACAGTATCCATAGCATCCCTAACAGCTTGAACTGTAAGTGTAAGAGAATCTTTATCTATTTCAATTCCTTTTTCTTTTAGTGCATCTCTAATATAAGATCTATTTGAAAAAGGTTTCGCGTTGTAGGGGATGGTCATGACCGTTCTCTTAACGACCTTCCTGTCCATTACTTGTTGTATGTGGCTAGGACAATTCCATTTGGCCACCTCCGCTACAACCTTATATGCGTCTTGCGGTCTCTTATCAGGCACCACATTGACGAGTTGTGCTGTCTTTTTATCGCGGGCCAATCCAGCGAGAATTTGGAGACCACTACATGTAGCGTCTGTTGCTACAGGTAATCCAGTAGTATCCCTATCTTTCTTAATAACACAGTGATAATATTCATCACATGCTGATAAGAATTGCCAGGGTTCATCCGCTGCTTCCCAGTCACCAAGATTATCAATTGGATCCTCAGCTACTCTGGTAATCAACGGTATATTATCTTTAGTCCAGGCTAAACGTTCATTCATAGTAGCCTTATCTAAACCATAAGTAGTAGCAACTTGAAATGCTAACCACTTACATGCATCTCCCTTTAGATATGATTCATCAGCAAAACGCATTAATGCCTTGCCAAAATCAGTATCTTGTGGTGTGAGAAATGCGGGTATAGGATAAGCCCTACCTCTGTAATCAAAAGACCAAGGTATATAAAACCTCTCACGATTTTTAAACCTCCTTATAGCCTCCATAGTCATCCTTGTACGGCATGACTTCTTGAACTCAGCAGCCCTCATATTCATTACTTCAGCAGCTTCTCTACGATACTTCTTACGAGCATCCTTGTTATCTGCTATATCAGGTGGTTTGGGTGGTAGATCATAATGAATAATAGGAAGAAATTTACCAACCCCAATCCCTTTAACCTCTAAGGCCTCAGCGACCGTGATTGTGAATGGATTAAGTCGATAACCTACCTTCTGTATTTTATTCAGGAAAGCTAGTGGTATTTCTCCCTGTATAAGTGTGGGATCGCCCCTACGTACTAAATCATGACCATGCATCACCTCATTAAGTATGTATCCACCTGAACTTTCATTGCTCCAATCCCTTGGTGGCACTAACATAGGCCAAGCTAATGGACAGAACAGTTCAGCCGTAGCCATCACCTCATCTTTGATGTCCATAAATTCAGGGGTAGGGACAACAAAGATAGTTGTTTTACGTCCTTCACGGATACGTTGTTTATAGAACCAACCACTTGATTCCAATATACAATCTAATAACCATGCACCTAATTTAACTTTAATTCCATGATTCCAAGACTTCCATTGTTTAACATTGTAACGATTCATAAGTGTACGAATTACTACAAGTTTCTGATGAGTACCTATTGCTCTGTGCCAGTAATTCTTTTTAAGTGTATTAAGAAGTCCTGGTGCATTTTTCTCATAGTGTCTCATATGACACTCATCTTCAATTGCTTGTCCAATAGCAGCACATATGTTAGTTGCTTGATTACTCCCATCCTTGAATCCAAAGACTTTATCAAATGTGAGTTTACATGCAATAGCAGCAGCAGCAATCGGTTCTAAGTCATTAATATACTGATGAATCTCTTTAAATGCTACACCAAAGTGTCCTTCATGTATCTTCTTATTAGTTTTCTCTATTCTTTGTACCACTAATGGTAGTAGAGTATCTATAGAAGATATGCCATAAATAGTAGCAGATGCATAATTTTGATTCTCTAACTTAATAGTTTGATCCTTAAGTCTCTTTAGTCCTTGACGTATTTGGTCACGTTCTAATTCAACTTGCTCATGTATCTGAGACGGGGAAGGTGTTTGCATAATCCTCCAAATCTTCTAGAATTTGTTCTTCTATTATATCAGATATTTCATCATAGTGTGGATGATCATCTGTTAAAGATTCATATGCCGCTTCCTTATATGCTTGTATATCTTCAATCGAACGGGTCATAATGTTCCCCTCCTTTATTGGTAGTTTGTGGGTACACAAAATGTACTTCATCTGATGTACATACTATAAACTCACTTTCAGCTTCATCCATAATCTTACGTGCTCTTCTCTTAGCATCACTAGATCTTTGGTAAGTATACTCTTTTACTTTACCTGTCTTTAAGTTTGTCTCACGTATCATACAAGCTACAGAAGATGGTATCTCCCATCCTCCTAACTTCCAATCCATGAATTCATCAAATGGTATTGAACCAAACCATTCAGCAGGACATTCGTGTATAGCATCCCAATTGTTAGGATAATAAGGTTTCTTTTTCTTCTTAGTCATCTACTTTCTCCACATCAACTAAATAATCATCCATTAAACATGCTTCTTCATAAGCATCGTAAGCAATATCATATTCATTTCCATCATGTTCCATAATGAAATCTCTTCCTGATGAAGTTGTAACATGATACTTAGGCATTAGCATCCTCGTGACTGTGAATTTAATTTAAATTTAAGTTGTTTTGTTCTCTTCTTTGCTTGTCGTATTGCTTGTGGTTTCTTTCTTCCTTTGTCTCGTCGCTTTACGTCCGCGTTTGCGAACGGTAGGCGTATTTGACTGTTCATTTCTAATCCTCTCTAGTAATTCAGCATATGATACTGACCATTGATGATTAGGATAATGATGTAAGAAAGCTAAGATAGCATTCTCAATAAGCACTTGATCATCAACCATCTTGATATCCTCCATGATGTTCTACATCTGTTGGTCTATCTTCAAGTTCTTTATAATCAATAGATACAACTGGTAATACATCCTTAAGTTTACGCTTTAAAAACCAAATCGCATCCTTGGGTAGTTGATTAGTTCGTATCTTAATAGTGAACTGATAAGTTTTGTATTTGGTCATATAAAGTATTCAGGTAAAATGTACGCTACCCAATAAATGAGTAGCGATATTAAACATATGAGTGGTATAAGCCAACTCATTGTGACCTAAACTCTTTTACTTTAGCAGCAACCCTTTCTACATATGGTGTAGAGAACTTATAAGTAGCCTCAACTACTTTCTTAAGATCTTCCATTGCTTGTCCTACTTCATAGTTATTGATCTTCATTCTATTGTTGAAGTCTTCCCATAAAGCATTACGATCAATGAGGTGTACATCAGGTAGATGAGATTGCACTTTAGTAAGAGTGTTAGGTTTTGATTCAGTAGGTGGTACTGAATAACTTTGTTCAGTCATTGTCTTTCTCTTTTTAGCGGGTCTTCCTCTCTTTCTAGGAGGATTCAATGTCGCTGTAGTCATAAACAAATAGGGTGAACAATTGAGAGAGTGTGAGTCCCTCAGTAAACCCGATTACTCGGGCTTAGAGAGAGATTCTATGATGTCATTGGTTTCATCAGTTGATAACTCATCAACAACATCAATTGGACCACCAAACATTACATATTCAAATAGTAAGTGGCGTCTGTCTTCTTCATTCTCTTGTTCGAGAAGGTGTTGTTTGATTAAACTCATGCAGTTACTAACTCCTTAAGATCATAAGCACGGTTGAACTCGTCTTCCTCAGTAACATCAATTGCTACTGCCTCAACGAAACTCCATACTACAGCATTCTTATAGAATGTCAAGTCTGCGTCAGCAGCTCTAAACAAATCAACTAAGATGTCTGTACCATACTGTTCTGTGAGATAATCGAGCACTTCGTCTTCGTTATTATCGTAGAACTTTGTGGTATCACCATAATATACGTGTTGGAAGCACACACCAGATTCACAGCCATGACGAACAATTTCCTTGCAGTCTTCGAGGTCATAAACTGATTTAACTGCATCAATTGCATTCATGATTAATCCATTTGATAGTGTGAACATAATGACAGTATTAAACTGCCAACGATCCTACGCAGAGTTGAACTGCGACCTTGAGCGTGACAAGCTCATGTTCTAACCATTAAACTATAGGACCAAATCGTGATTGTGACTAATAATAATTAATTAGTGATTACGATTAGTTGTAGTAAAGAATAGAATAGGACTTATACACTAACACTGTAGCTTCATTGCCTATTCTATTCAAACTATTAATTAATCAGGAGAGGTTCGCAGGAGAGGCTACAAGAGCTTCTTTGATTAACTTCTTCATAAGTAATAGAAATGTGATCAAACCCTTCTTCAATCGTACATAGGCTACAACTTAATGTATTCATCTGATGTATCTATGAATCAGCTGGCTTTACTGATCACTTACTCATTATACATGATTTGGTCAGCTTGGCTACCCTTTGTCAGGAAAACCACACATCTCATTCAAGACTAATGAGTGGAGCTGAAGAAAGACGTTCCGCGTGGTTTAATTTGGGAAGTGGTCTTTCGTTCAACATTTATACAATAGCTTGAATGGTCTGGAAATACAACGGTATAAATACCTATCTTCCTAAAGATGAGTATAAATACTATCTAACTTCTCTCCCTCCCACTCTATCTCTATCTTATTTCTTTCCTTTCCTACACTATTACTACACCTTATTACTCTTACTTCCCCTCCTAACCATCCTACTACATTATCTATCTGTTGTAGCATGATCATCTCTGTTATCTCTGGATCTATTTCCTTTGTACTATATCCAAATCCCTCTAACCCTTTATCTTCTTTCATTGTTATTACTGTATATTACTGTATATTACTGATCATTTAAACTAAATCGCATACAGATAGGTTGGTTTTTATATAAGTTAAACTAATTAATCGCTGAGATCCCCCGTCCTCGCTGCGTTTGTTCATGTTTAATTCCGTCCTTGTTGCGGTTTTTTACCCTACTCCGGGGGAACTTGCGCCCCGGCGTACGACGATACTAGGCTTCACTAATTTTCGTCATTTTTTTACTAGTTTTAGAATATTTAATAATTAATTTTTGAGCTTTTTTTCTAGAGATGCAGTCTTGCGCTTTAGATTGAAGTTTTAAAAGTTTATGTTCATGTTTATTCAAGTTAAAGAAAGTTTAAGAGCTTGAGTTAAATTATTATAAGAAAAGGCTACATAAATTTGACCTAATACTACTGCTAAGGTAGCTATAGACCAGAATATATAATAGTAACGTTGTTTTAATTGTTTAGGTGGTTGAGACATATTGGTAGTATTGGTAGTACTTTAGGAATATCCATTCATAGGATATTAAGAAAGGGGATTGAGAGCTACGAAGTAGCAGAAATCCCCCTTAAGGGGCTGGGTCCACCCTTCCCTTCCCCTGTATAAGTGTGGACTCGTGAGAGTCGTTGGTATGACTAGATCCAAGTATGTATATTTTTATTAGTTTCTTTAGATCTAGCTAGTTCTCTTTGATCTTTATCCATACCCATAACTATATGATTAGCGGAACTGTGAGGATTTTCTAAGAAGTCTTGTAGTATAGAGTTCCATTCTTCACGTTTACGAGTATTTATAGCTTCTTGAGCGGATATAGATAGAGCATCTGTAAAGTATTTAACACCTTGAGCTAGGCAGTCTAGGCGGTCATCATGTTTAACTGCACCTTTTTCTCTACACATTCTAGACATTTGGTAGAAGAGCATGTACATGAGTCTTAATTCAGGTGCTTCATCGGCATTTGATTTATAATCCCAGTTAATGACGGACCTGTCGACAACCAAACGATGCTGGTTAAGAACAGGCTCCAGACTATCAATGATGCGATCTTCTTTCCTGACATTAGCTCTTACCTCATCTATATCTATACCTTGTTTAGTTTGTTGTAGGTGTTTTTTAAATAGTTCACTTACGATACCGTCTCCGAAGTTTGTTTCGATAACCAGTTTTGTAACTCCATATTTACGGCATCCTCTAAGGATATCGAGCAAGGTTTTGTCTGAGTATCCGTCCCTATAAGCTCGCATTTCGTGCAAGTAAAGGAACCCGTTCTTTTGAGATATGTAGGCGGCTGCTGTTTCATCAGTGCCTCGGCCGGATGGATCAACGGAGCAGATTGTTTCACTGTAGGGAGTCCATTCTCCTTGAAGCTGCATTGGAGAGTAGAAGTAGTCGCCAGGTAGTCCGACTGTAGGTAAGTCTTTAATAACGTTGGCTGGATCACTGCACCATACGCAAGAGTCGGGAGCTGTAGTAGGATTAACGCTAGTGACGACCAGATCAGCCATTTTAAGAGGGAATTTTTCTGCATCTGATAAGCTTGTATCTAGTTGGAATTGAAGCATGTAGTTGGACCTACCCATAGAGGCTTCTCTTTCGAGTAGGTCATCATTGTCAAATCTATCTGGGTCAGTTACATCCCAAGGTTGAGCACCAGCTTCAATATCTTCAGCTATTTGAGGAGCAAGTAATCCTTCGTATTGACTGAGTTTGTTTTTATTTGGGTATCTTGCTGGCCAAACGAATGGACGGTACGAGCGCTCTGCCAGCTTACGATAAACAGTAAAAGTAGTCTGAGGAGTCCCGAGATACATAATACGGCTATCGCTTTTGGGGGTAAGAATTGACTCTGCTTCCGTGCAGAGTTGAAGTAACTTTTCACGCATTAGCTCCGTC
>VTLG01002708.1_pt1 | contig 20162 bp, 26 predicted proteins | sample 4694571 | NCBI WGS metagenome assembly VTLG01 (sample SAMN12604809, study PRJNA352737) | marine metagenome | biome: ENVO:00000447; feature: ENVO:00000209|ENVO:00000569|ENVO:01000036; material: ENVO:00002151; isolation source: viral sequences binned using virsorter ... | reverse complement strand
CGGTGACTGGAGGCGTTGTTCCAAGCTTGCCTTCTCTTGGTGTAACAGTTACAGGAGCAGGAGGTGTCTCAGGTGGAACGATAACTTCTTTAAGCTCAGGTGTTCATACTTGTGCTGGCACGATGGGAGCTGGATCTAGTTGCACAGCTCAGACCATAGTTGAATCGGTGGTGGACTGATGCACGTTCCACTTATTGCTTGTTTTGTAGCTGTAATTATCCTTGCTGGTTTCAACTTTTTGATGTGGAAGCACTACATGGATATACATAGATGAAGCGTTATTTGCTGCTATTGTTGTTATTAAATAGCTGGCAAAAGCCAGTCATAGCAGTGCCAGTGGTCCCAAATTTTTCTAGCGGGTCTATGTCAGCCGTCACACGCACCACTCAAAATATCACAGAAAATATAGTTTCGACAGATTACAATACTGGTCATTCCCTATCTATAACAGGGACAAATTTAGAAATAGATGGAGCAACAATGTTGCCTAATCCTACAACCATTAATCAAACTGTAAATGGAACGACTTACAAATGGACTGGAGCCGATCTAACAACAATGCCCAATGTATCAATCAAAAATGCAGGGGCAGCGTTTCAAATGAATCAGGTTTATCAAGGGCCAGGTTTGTCAAATATAACCAACATAACTCGAACCACTCAGGTAGAAAGCGTTACAGAAACTACCTCTACATTCTCTCAATAATATTCGCACTTAACCCTTTAAAAGTATTAGCAAATACCTCCCAAACCGCAGCTCCCGTAGCCAATTCCAGTGGTTCAGTGACCAACATGGCTATACAATCTTTGCAAGGTAATATGATACAAAATCAATATGGTAATGGAATAGTTTGTCAGGGGCCAATGTTAACAGCATCTCCATTCTTAACCGACAGCTTCCAGCAACAGCTTCCCAAGGAATATTGGTATGATTCGCCAGTCTATTCAGATGAAGGAGATATTCTTTACCACCAAAGAGTAAGGACAGGTCAGAAAGATTCAGTAAGCTTAAATTGGGGCTTTTCAGTTACATTTAGTCTTCCATTAGACAACTCTTTACAGAAAAGATGTAAGAGAGCTGCTGACACGCAAATAGGAATCCAAGAACAAATACTAAAAGACAAAGAACTATCGTGGCACGTTGCTCGTTTGAAGGAGTGCGGTGCGCTTAAGAAATCTGGAATTGAATTTGCTAAAAATTCTGTCTTTTATTCCCTTTGTGAAGACGTTTTAGTTTTACCAAAGATGGGGCAAGTCTTACCTCACAGACATAATATCCCTGAAATCAAAATAGAAAATAAATAGGAAAGGATTGCGTTTTCAAGCTGGTCGTTCCTCATAGAACGGGGCCGTAGGACTTTCACCTAGTCGTTTGAGGGCCAGACTTCCTTCCCTTCCTTGATTTTACCTTATTTTTCAATGGTGGTAAACCTCGCTTTTCCCGATAAGAAGTAGTTCGTCTTTCAGATAAGTTTGGACGTTCTACTTTCTTACCTAATATCTTTTTAACCCTATTTACTATCTGTTTGATGATGGGCTTGACGGCTCTCAAAAGTAATGGGGTACTGAGAGCTGCTGTAGTCGCTACGAGCGTTATCGACCCCGTTTTTATTACTTGCGGAACCGTAGGTATCGCATCAATTATCTGTTGTTGAACATTTAATTTTTTATATCTAGTTACACAACGGTTTCCTACCAATTCATACTTAATAATCTGTTTAGTACCTTCTTCTACTTTTGTCCCAACTTCAGGCGCACCATCGGGAGGACAATCTTCTGGCTTTGCTTTTGGTACTTCTGGTGCTGGAGGCGTTTCTGGTTGTTCGTATCGTTGAGGTTTTGATTCTTCTGTGTAGATAAGTTCTTCAGGAGTGAAATTCATCGCATCGTATGACGGATACTGTGCATCGCACAGAACTAAATTCCCATCAGGATCATTAGTAACTAGATTTTCATTTTCATAAGATCGTCTTGCTTCTATGCAACCAGGAATATTAACAACAGGAAATCCCATAGGAATAACCACAGGGACATTAGGAGTATTAATTGTTGGAGCGTTTATGATATAAGTTCTAACTGGTTCAATCCCAATAGAGTTAACTCCTATTTTTGGAATCTCTGTCACTTCTTACAGTGTTCCTAGATTTCGTCTTATCTCCTTTAACTCTTCAAAATTTTTACTTTTTGTCCCTCCGTCATAAGCCCACGCATAACCCTCTGCAATCATCTGTTCATTTAACGAAACAGCTTCATCTTCTACATATAACCACCCAAGTAAACGACCATATTTTCCAGTTGCGCTAGATCCTAATTCTGTACGAACCATCAAACTTTTCTTTTCTGTTATTGCATCTTCTAATCTGCCTTTCAACCAGTTTGTTGCATCGATCCCAAGAGGCTTTTCAACCTTATGATCACTTGTCCTCTTTTCAGGTGTATCAACTCCTGCAACTCTTACCCGTTGCTTTATAGAAAGATCGAAACCTAAATTGATTGTTATATCGATAGTGTCACCATCTACAACACGATCAACAGAAGCAATCTTGTAATTCCAACAACTAACTCTACTAGGTGGTTTTAACTGTTCCATTAGAATTTAGGCAATGAAACACCAGCACTTCCAGCAGCTTTAGGTTGAGCAGTAGGAAGAACAGGACCAGAAAGAGCAGGCATCTTTAACGATCCAGTGACCTGCTCAATCAATTGCTGCTTTAGTTTTTCTTGGTTCTCTTCATTCGTAAGATAGAGATAGCCAAAAATCCCAATTCCACTAATAGAAAGAACTAGTAGAAAAGACAGTACACTAATAATGTTTAAAACTTTTTGCATGGTACAAGAAGCAATTTTAAAAGCTATTACTCATACAACTCTAATCCTTTTTATGGGTTTAGTTGCATTGTTGCCTTTGCACTTAGTCCTTAAGTTGCAATTATCCCAACAGAACGCAGAGCAGCTAACGCACTTTCCAACTTGCTCTCAAGCTCAGTGCAATACTCAAGCAGTTCAGCATTTGTAGGAGAAGCAGCGTCAGATATAGTCACGCTTCCATCTGGTGTAGGTAAAGTTCCAGAACTTGCAGTCGTTGTAATATTTGCAATTGCACTGGGTTGAATAACAGGTGTAACGTTCCAAAAACCTAGCTTTTGACCTGTTGCAGTACCTATCTTTGTCCCTGTGCTTGTATTTAAAGCAATGTCAACAGCATCGCCAAGAGTTAATAAGTTTGCGTCAATAGAAAACTGAGTTGTTAATGTCCCTGCATCTTGTACTTTGAAATTAATCTGTCCATCTTCTGTTCCATCGCTTGCATCAATTATTTTTGTCTCAATCGCTGAATAGTCAACATCAGCAGGTGTTCCATTATCATTTTTTCCTCTGTAATAAATAGTGCTAATAATGTCATCATCCTGTCCTGCTGCTGAATTTCTATGGTGATAAAGAGTTAGATCACCGCCACTTGCCGAATCATTAGCATTACATTCAAGCCTAAAAGCTGTACTTGTTAACGAAGTTGTTAAATGTAAAGGATAAGCAGGAGTTGTTTCTCCTATCCCAACGTAAGAACTATATAAACGGATACGACTTGCAATCGAACCGTTATTAGAACTCATTAAATCTAATATTCCATCTTCTGATGTATTTGTTGGATCGATAATTGAAGAAGTTATTTGTGCATAAGCGTGAGTATTTCCGCCATCATCTTCACCTCTAAATTCTATATTTCCTAGATTGTCATTTGCAGCAGGTGAAGCACTATTTCTAAATAAAACAAGATCAGGAGCAGTATCAGCACCCGCATCTGAGTTTTCTATAATAACTTGATCGGTTGTATCTGTACTAAATAAATGTAATTGAGCCGCCGCCGTTCCAGTTCCTAATTTAAATCCAGTTGCACTAAAAGCACCTTTATAAGTAGAAGAAACTGAAAATCCTACTTCATTAGCTGCTGTTCTATAAATTCCAGTCGTTCCACTATCAGATAAAAAACCAAGAGTAGGTGTTCCCGCAGAACCATCGTGGCTTTTATTTAATAACGTAGAAAGAGTGATTTTCTTATTTTTATTCGCATCAGCACCTTCGCTAACATCTAAGATTGGCAAAGTGTCACCGCTTGCAGGTGTTGTTAGTTCGGTACACGCCGATATTTTTTTGTCAGCCATTAGTCAGCAGGATCGGGAGTATTACCAGCTTCAATCCATTCTAAATACTCTTGGTAATCTGTGTTCGCTGGATCAAAAGGTATATTTAAAGCCCTATTTGTTCCTGTAAAAAATTTAGTTACTGAACTAGCTTCTGTTTCAAGTCCTTTTTGTAATTTGTAAGTAAAAGTCATAATTAAAGTTCTGCTGAAAAAGCCATAGAAGCGGAAGCGTTTGTTGTATCTACTAAGCCTGGTTCACCTGCTGTAAGAGTTGATTGAGGCGTTGCATATATCCGAGTTGATTGGTCAGTTTTACCTTGTAATGCCCAAGCTCCATCAATATACTTGTCACCACCTAAATTACCAGCTCCCAGTCTGTAATAGTTATCCCCATAAGTATGATCTATTGAAGGTGTGGCTCTCATCGTTGTAGGAAATTGAATATAACCACTAACCTGATCAGTTGCCGAAGAGAAACCAAGAGAGACTACTAAATTATTTCCTGATAGATGTTTGTAATAATACCTCTGACATTTAGCTAAAGTCTCTCCATAACTTTCGTGCATATATTCTGAGGCTGTCGACCCAACTTCTAGCTGAACGCCTGTTATCTCAAATGTTGCGTTATCAGTATCCCACCAATCATCAGTATTATCTGCCATTCTTGCAGCAGTATTATATGTAGCCCAAGCATCTAAGGTTACTCCACTTCCTGTATAATTCGTTCCAAGATATTGAACAAAATGTATCTCTAGTCCTATTCCATTGTCGTTATTGACAGTTATATTGCTATTACCTGGAATTGTTTTAGTAATTTTAGTCCAAGTGTTAGCAGATAAAGAACCTGTTTGAAATGGATAACCTTGAGATGTGCCATCATCAGTGCGAATGTACCCATAATAATTCTGAGCAACACTAGCTTTAACCCAAAACGACAAGGTTACATAACTAGAAGCAGATGTATAATCCCATCCAGAAGAAGCTATGTCTTGGGCTTCGGCTCTGTATCTTATAAAGCAAAAATCACCAGCATCGCCACCACTTGTTTGATTTCCATTTGTAATGTGATATGAGTATCTAAATCCTTTAGCCCAAGGGCCAGTATCAGAAGAAGTCAAAGCATGTTGCGCTTGCGTGCAGTCTTCATCTTCACCACCATGACTTAGCTCAAACCTATCAACAGTTGCATACTCTTCTGCTGTGGCTGAAGTACCTCTCTGGGCAACTGTAAAAGCACCATTGATAATCAAATTGTGTGCTTTTAAAGAAGCTCCATTAATAGCTGTAACACCACTAGAAGAATTGAGTGTTATTGCATCAGAAGTACCTGATGTCGAACGGATAGCATTAACTTTGACTGTACTCATGATTTAGGATTAGCCTCCTTTACAGCTTTAATGTGCTTGGCCCATTCGCCATTTGTATCCAATTTACCTGCAACGATGTCTTTATACAGCAAATCTAATTGATCTCCTAAACTATTATATTCTCTACGTCTTTTTTTCTTAACTGCATGATTAGTTTCTAACTTTGTTGCTTCTGTATTAGCTGCGGTTAATTGACTGTTTGTAGGCTTTGTTATTCCTGAAACGTTCCAAGTTGAAATTTTTGGCCCTGATCCGTTATCAATTAATTCTATTTCAGCAGGTTCATTAACAAAGAAGGCTGCTGACTCTTCTTCTGTTTTACCTTTGCTTATTAGATAAGCTTTTACTTGCCAACTTAAAGATGCCATAATTAATCCGAGGTTTTATAACCGTAAAAATTTGTATAATAAGTTCCTATATCTGAAGTGCTACCTGTGATCGCAATTATATAGAAAGAAACCGTGTCTCCAGCATCGACCTCAACAATTTGAGTATTATTCAACCATGCGTATTGATTAGAGCTAAAGGAATACATTTTATTACGGTATCTCCAAAACCTATTAGCATGAGCACCATTTAAGTACAACCTTGCGTCTGCTGTATCGTCTGTATCTATATCATAAACTCTTGCGTTGTAGCCGAAGAGATAACGACCACCCATCCCTGCTGGAACTGTAAAAATCCCAGTTGTTCCGTCATAACCACTTCCAACATTCATTTGAACGTTATTACAAATGATTTTCGTAAGAGTATTATCATTAATAGTTTGAGCTACCGTCATATTTGCACCAAAACAAGCTTGAGAACCAGGAGTCTCACCAAATTCAAGCGTTCCGGGTGTGGAGCTGTTCTTTAAAAATTGACCAGCAGTGCCAACGGCTACAGGCAGCGTTAATGTGAAATCTGCTGAACCTGTTGTTGATGCTGGAGCGTCTACAGAAACCGAACCAGCACTAGACCCTGTTAGTTTTAAACTCATGGTTTAGGATATTTATCTTTAGTTGTTTTGATAGTAGCCTTCCACGAATCAATGCCTTTATTATATATCTCGTCTAATTGATCAACAATAGAAGGATATTCGGCTGCTCTATCTCTTTGATATTTGTTATTATCATAAGCTGTTTTTAGTTCTGCTAGTTTTGCCTCTATTGCAGAATTAGAAGGCTTTGTGTCTCCATTTGCTTTAACAAATTCTAATACGCCTCCTCTGATAACAAATTCAGCTTTAGGACATAATGCTCGTATAGCATCAAATTTAGTGACTTCATTCATCAGGCTATCTCCATTATTGTAATCATTGAAGCAAGACTATTCTTTTGAAGCTCTACTTTACCGCTATTACTACTATGATGTAAGTCCACTTGAGTTTTATAAGTAGTGCTAGTACCTGCTGATATACCATGAGCATGTTTGCTAGCTAAATAAATATTTCCTCTCCAACTGACATTAGTAGCACCATTAGCATATATATAAAATTGCCAGTCTTCAGTAGGTGTATATCTTGCTGTTGAATCTTGAAGCAATTTTAAACTAGCACCTTGACTAGTGGAAGCTCTAGAAAGGGAAATATGTTGATTAATAAGGACTAAAAATTCAGATCCACTTTTCAAAGGAGTGATTGCCTGACTTAACCCTGTATCAACAAATGAAGTAGTAGTACTTTCAACTTCAGTAGAGTATGTACCTTGAACTACTTGAAGTATTGCTCCTGCTCCTCTTTTAGGTGCGGTTACTGCCGCAGCCGCAATCATATCTGTATCTACTATTCCATCAGGCAAACCTCCTACCGAGATTCCTGTTATTGTTCCTGTTCCGTTAATAGTTATTGCCATAATTAAAGAATAACCCAAACACCGCCAGATGGCACTGTTACTGTAACTGATGAATTGATCGTTACAGGCCCAACACTAGAGGCATTTGTATCGGCAGGGATTGAATAATTGGTTGTAATTGTATTTGAGTTCTGAACAAAAACCTGATCGGCTCCTCCTCCTGTTGCTCCTCCTCCTAACGGCGCCCAAATAGATCCTGTATATCCTTCAAAACTAGATAAAGTTGTATTCCTTCTTATCTGTCCTTCACTTGGCGAACCTGGCCTTTGAGCCGTTGTACCAACAGGAATGTCAATTGCTGCCGTTCCAGCTAGTGAAATACTTCCATCTGCGTTAATAGTTCCAATTGTCTTCCACGCATCATTAGCACTGTTCCTTTGCTTGATAATTGGAGCAGTAGCAGTTGTAGTGTCTAACCAAATTTGATGAGCGTATTTCGTTCCAGGTTCGGAAGATCCTGAACTGTTGCTAACTAATGCTTGTAGAGCGTTGTTTAAATCTGCACGTACCGCCGCACCTGAAGCATTTGATATAGAAAAGTCATTTTGACTCATAACCTAGTGATACCAGTGGGTTTGAAGGTTAATTGTTTTAAGTTAACTCTCTTGTTTACCGTAACCAACGGCTTGATAAACAAAGTTTCGATCTACATTACTACCTGAGCTATTCAGGAAGTTAATAGTGAAACCTGTTCGAGTCAAAGAACTGATTGCATAATAGTCCCCCGTTGCCAAATTTGCACTTGTAATGCCTACATTCGGAGTTTGATAAAAAGCATTTGTAAACGTTACAGCCTTGGCAGATGTTCCCGATGCAATTGTTGCGCTTGCTTCTGTTCTTGGTGATATATCAACGGTGTACCCTGCCTCACTAACAACAGGTGTTTGGTCAATATGATTTGAAGTCAGGTTTACCTTGAATTGGAATACACGCCCTTTATATCTTCCAGACTCTAAAGGAATCCAAGCACCATATAAAACATTATCTTCATACATAATCTTGTCACTATCTTCTTCTAATAATTTGTCGCCTGTTTCTAATAAATAATCATCATCAGTGATCGCTTCATCAGCCGTTCTAAAATACATTGTTGCACTAACATCATCAGCATTTAACCCATCAACATCAGACCATCGGTCAATTAATTCTGATCTACCGTCCCACAAGTCAGAAGGATAAACACCAACAGCTTTTAATCTACGTTTTAAATCAACACTAAATTTACCGCCTAAATCAAGAACATTTTTAAAGAAATATTCACCACTTTCCAAACGATCTCCAGTGAAATCAAAAACAGGGATTAAATCAACATCTGCAACAGAATCAAATAGTTCATCACCGTCTAAAACTAAGCCAACCATTCCTGAAGTATCGCTATAAAAAATATCATTATGTTGTCCATCAAAAGGCGGGGTGTCTGTATCTTCTCGATCAGTTTGAACGAGAAGTTTAGTAACAGGATCAGGTAAATCTATTGTTGCCGATTTTGCATTAGCACTTTTTAACTTACTTGTTTTATCATCAAATTTTATTAGATATTCACCCTCAATTAAATTCAATAAGGCATAAGTTGTTATAGCTGAAACTTCACTTAATTTTGTACTATTAGCCCATGTACCCGTTCCATCTGTTTCTGTTGCGTGTCTAATGATAGCAGTTAAGTTTTGAGGGTTAATTGTTCCTTTATCTGGTATATCCCAACGTAAAATAACTTCATCACCTGAAATCGCTTCAACAGTTACATTCTCAGGATCAGGAGGGGATGATTGTGTTACTGCTGCTGTTTCCTCTCCTGTTGTTGTGACAGGATCAACAACCGCAGCAATTGGAACTTCTATTCCTTTACTAATCCAGTTTGATTTTCTTTCAATTGGTACAGGCCCAATAGCCCTAACTTGAAAAGTTAAATCCGACCCTTCATTTAATCCGTCAATCTCATAAATCTCTTCATTAAGAATAAATCTTTTCCAATTACCTTTCCCGACCCTATATCTAATTTCAAAGCTAATCGTATTTCCATTTAATCCTCTTGACCATTCAGCCGTAATTCTATTAACGGTATTATCATTTTTTTGAACAAGAGATGCTAAAAGAGTCAGATCAATTGGCTTTGCAGGTGCTTCATCAAATCTTGTGACATCTTGAAATTCTAATGTCTCATTTCCATCCGCTACGCCATAAATGCTGTCGTTATGTTGTGCGCCAACAATCGTAAAAGTATTATCCGCATTATTTGAAACGGATACACATCTAAATTTTTGCTCGTTAATTGTGGTAGAAGATAAAGACCAAACAGATTGATCTTGTGGAACAGCAGAAAAAGCAGAAGTCACATTTATCTGTGTACCACTAACTGTGCTTATGTTTTTTTCTTCAACTGATCCATCTGGTAATTTGCAAGTTAATTTATGAGAACTACCAGAAGGTAAGGTAATCGACTGATCAACTTTAATAGCAGTTGTTGTTGACCCGCTTGCTACTCGACCAGCTAAGCGGACACCTGCTCTAACTTCATCTGCTACAGCAAATACTTGACCCGGCAAAACAACAGCTCCATCTAATCCAGCACTAAAAGTAACAGTTTCACCGTCTAATTCTTCCGCAGCCATTAACCATTTGCCCATTCTTTGTGCTTGCCATTTAGACGTTGCACCAAAAGCTAAAATCTCTTTTACTTGATACCCATAACGATCAATCAACTCGTAATTTTCAACAACAACCCAATTAGATTTATATAAGTTTTCTGGATCTTGATAACGAACTCTAACTGAAGAACTACGAGTTTTTAAAGATGTTCCTGAATATTCAAACGCCCCATTAATTACGTTTGAATTAGTATATAAATGAACAGGAGAAATATCTGAACCGTCATAATTCCCATGATCTGCTGTCGTTTGGATCGTATTAGAGGCCCAATACATCATCCCTCTAAAGACAGAAGATAAATCTTGCAAACAAGAATAAGCATCTGTTTGATTACCAATTACGGTATTAATTGCAAAACGTGGTTCTTTCCCATCAGGTGTAGAAATTAATTGATTTGCATACTTAATTAAAGGATATAAATCAACCCAATTGATATTTGAAGTGCTTACAAATTGACCTGCTCCATATCTCTCATTCGTCAACATATCGATGTAACAACAAACAGGGCATGTAGTCCATTTAGGCCCAATTGTTGCACCGCTAAAAGCACCTTCAAAAGTTAAGTATCCATCGCTTTGAACCGTTGCATTGTCAGGGATTAAAACTTTTCTTCCTTTTACTTTATAAGCTCTTGTTGGAACGGATGAAAAAACTTTTGTTGATATTTCTAAACCTGCTACAGCCGTGTAAGGATAGGTATTATAAAAGTTAACTTGCTCAACTAATGAAGTCCAGAAAATACGATTTCCTCGTCCTTGTGCTAAAGATAATTTTTTAGCTTTTGCTTTCGATAAATCTTTAAAATTTTTCCAAGTAATTTCAAAATCATTTTCTGCATTTGTAAATTTTTTAACTTTTATATTCCACGGGCCTGTTCCTGAAAGAGTTATCTGCGGCGTTTGAAATTGATAGTTATTTGTTGCTATGCCTGTAAGTTCTTTTTCGTAAACCTCGTTAAACCCCTTACCTTTTGATTGTAAATAAATTCTTATAGTAATTGTCGCATTAAATCGTTGACCTCTAGCTAAACCTTCAACGGCTGTAGAAAATAAAGCAGGAACAGTGAAAAGACAGGAAAATTTATCAGCATCTAAATCTGTAATAGAACGAACAAGGTCACCGCTTCCGTAGGTTCTACTAATTACCTCGTTATCAGTATTTAATTCTTCATTATAGTTTTCGCCTATCTCCTGATTAATATCAACGATATTTGATGCCCCTGCTCTGTTTTGAGGTAAATCGCCTTGTGTCCTTCCTCCTAATCTAAAATCATAATCAACTTCATCTGTTGAATAATTATCTGTATTTCCTACCTTTAATGCTGTCTCCTCTAAATAGATTCCTTTACGACCTCCCACAAGACCTTGAATTGGGCCTTCTGAGATAAGGTCAACTAATTTAATAACAGAAGTAGAATTTAAAGGCATTGTTTAACTTGCTGTAAAGGAATTTTTATAACCCATTTTTGATACCTTTAAAGTGCAATTAGCCTCTGAACGAGCATCAATAATTTCTAATGTGACTCTATATTCATCCTTATGCTCAATCTTTGTAAAAGAAAATTCATGTGCCCATTTATAAATAGGTCTTGTATTTTTTAAAAGCAATCCTTGAATTGTTGATTGAATACTTCCCATTAAAGGCTTGCTCTCATCATTTATATTTTTAACCGTTATTCTATAAGTAATAAAGCCATCAACTAAAGTCGTTCCAACACCACTTGCGTAATCAAATAACCCCTTTGGCAGTTCAAAAAATACTCTAAATTTATTTGATGGATAAGTATCGTGATTAGGCATCTCACCCGTAACTGTTCCTAATACTGTCGTAGCTCCTTCTGTTGGATGTAATGTTGTATTAACTGAATAAAGTGTCCCTCCCTTTACTTTACTAAATTTTCTTGTCTTTAATCCTGATAATTTTTGCATCTTATTGGTTACTTCCTCCCCACCTATTCTAATAGTGCTTGGCCCCGGATCTTTAATGTATTTCAACAATGGATCTGATTCATCAGCAACTTGAATCTGAGCAGATAAAAGATGACTTCCAGCTAAAACTTCACCGTAAACAACTGGAATTGTTGCACCAACACCAACGGTATTAGCAGCCCCTTGATATGAATAACTTTGTCTACCATCAGAACCCCTTGTTACAGATTGAGGGCCATCAGTTGCTATTGAAGCACCATCACCAAAACGTTGAGCAGGTGGTTCAGGTTGAGGTGACAACATTTGAGAAACGCCGCCTAAAATCAAACTTACACCGATCCAACCAACAGCTTTTGAAACCCCTGCGGTCATAAGACCAGTTCCTGCTGCACCCGCAAAACCAATCCCTTTTCCTGCTACCAGTGCAGGAGCAAAATAAACAGCCGCCGCAACTAAAGCAACGCCAAGAACTATTTTCCCAACATTTCCTCCACTACCTGCAATCACAGGAGTAATAACCAAATCATTCTTTCCTAAAGGTAAAAATAAATCTTCTGTTCCTAGATATTCACCTGCCTGAACAACTGTATAAGCAATACCATCTTCGTGGGACGTAGCTAGATGAGTTGCAAAATTCTCATCGTTAATACATAAAAGTTTTATTGCATCCGCAGGCGAACGCAAATTATGATAAATATGCTCTGAACCAAACTGCTCGCCTAATTCATCCAGCAGCACCACCTTTTGCTGCATAACGGAAAACTGAATGTGTACTCCTTACATAGTAATTGCTTAAAGGCTCAACGCATGAAAGAGAGTCTTGTTTTTGATGCAAAATCATTTGATCGCCAACCAATATTGCAGCATGCATTGGGGTCTTAGTTCCTAGCCTCATAATCAAAACATCATTAGGCAACCTAAAATTAAAATCAACTTGCTTAAAATTAAGAACTTTTGCTTGATCTAAAAAAATACTTTCACATGTGCCTAAATTGTCAGGTCTTTGATAATCAGGAAAATTGACACCTAATAACTTGTAATAGTCACGAACTAAAGAGAAACAATCAAACAGACCGTAATCCCATTGACGACCCACTAAGGATTGATAGTTAACCATTTGTCCTCTGGTACTAAATAAATATACCAAGGCAATTTTGTTCTTGCACACGCTTTCTTATCAGCAAAACTTGGTTGTTGTCCTTCTGGATGCGAATGAATAATTGCTTGTATTTTTCCTTTTGCTCTGGCCTTTAAATAATCTTTTGGATCTAAGATGAAATCATTATTAGGCTCATCTGCAAGATTACGACAAGGATAATATGTATTATCAACCAAGACACCACACGCCTCTTGAGGAGTTGCCTCAAGCGCATGTTCCTTGGCCTTACATTTGAAGTCTTGCACCTGGAAAACCTCCGAAAGGAACTTTTTTTTCGTTGTTTGTTTTAAATCTTTTAGTACAACTGCTATAACGATGACCACAAACATCTAATGAAGCTTCAGTCACAGAAGCGTCATTAATATCAAAGTATTTCTTCCCTTTATAACCACATTCTGCACCTCTATATTTCCAAGGACATGTTTCAAGGATTTGCCTTCTCGGTAATCGTAAATTAGTTAAATTTAATTTCATTGTTAATTCAAACTCAACATATTGAGCATTTTCTCCACTAACTCGATCTATATACCAAATATCATCTTCTTCAAAGATTGCAGAAGAATCAGCCGTTGCATTTCCAAATTCAAAATTAGCACCATCTAAAAATTTCTTACAAGTTGTAATCCTTTTAACTTGAGCATTAAGCATACTTATTTTTTTACCATCATTATTTAAAGTTGAAATCAAAGAAGATATAACACCATTAGCATTGGCAACTTTGAAAGTTGGTCTTGGTAATGTTCCTTTTGTGCTTTTATCAAATCCTTCAATCTCTACAGGAATAGCAGCGTATGTTTTTCCGTTGAAAATAATGTCTGTTTTTAATTCATTTGTTCCTGCGTGGTAATAGTAAGTTTCATCAGCATCAACATTATTAACTTCTTTTGTAAGTGATAATTCAAATAATTCAATAATTGCTGACGGTGCAAGCTCTTGTATCGTTTTTTGGATACTGGTAGGTGCGCTCATGCTTCTGCTACCTCCTCAAATGATGCAGTTATAGTAGCCCTATTTAGATAAGGAATTGTCTTATTCCATTCTTTACAAATAAATTTAGAACCAGAACTTTCACCTGGAGGAGTGTAATCAAAACTTTCTGTACCGCCTCTAGCGTCAAGGAAAGTCTCAATTTCGTCTGCATTTGTCTCAGAAATATTAGTCCATTCAAAATTCCATACTTTTAAGTTTTGATTAATTCCCATCGTTGTTCTTTGAGAATAACCAGAACCAAATTGTGCAATACGAACTTGAGGAGCGCTTTTTTTAGAAGCTTGATAAGAAGGGTTAACAGTAGTAGGGAAAGAAGCCATAAGAATTAAGCGAAGAGCAGACCACCAGGCATTTTTTGTTTAACTATTTCAGCTTGTACTGCTGCTGAAATAGCATTGCCCAATTGCTTTGCTTGTTCATCTTGCCCTTGGACTGACGAACCAGAAGCATCTACATTAACAACGACAGAAGTTGAACCTCCTAGATCATGATTTGGAACGATATTACCGCTAGCACCTGGAACGAACAACTCTGGGCCTTTTTCTCCTACAACATAAGGTGATCCTCCTTTTACTGGGCCTCCTGAAGCTCTTCTAAATACTTTAGAGAAGAAACCACCCGACCCTCCTGATGCTGCTATCAAAGCCATTTCGACACCGTAATTCAATACCGCATTACTAATCCTCCTGAACACATTTGAAGCAACCTCTCCTAATGTTTTAGTCCCATCTATGGCAGCATTTATCCCTTCAACTATTCCATCTTTAATAGACACCCCTATGTCTTTCCATACTTGATTTAACTCTTCAACTTTTGGTTTTACTTTATTTAATTCGGTCACGTATGTTCTTATTTGGTCTATTTGCGTTTTAGTTAATTCTATGTCGGCTTCTTTAAATTTATTAAGAATTTCGTTTACTTCTTTTTCTATTGTTAATTCCGCTTTTGCTTCTTCAGAAGTAGCATTTTTTAGATCTAATTTTTCTTTTAATTTTGAAATTTGAGCATCAAAAGTAAGAGTTCTTATTTTGTCTATTTCAAGACTTTTAAATTCTGCATTTAATATCTTTTGTCGTGCAATTAATTGTTCATTAAGTTCGGGAAGAGTAGGGAAATTATGTCGTTTCCCTTCTTTCGTATAGCCACCTGGACGTATTTCGCCAGTACTATATTTTTCAACGATTGCATTTATTCTTGTTAGTTCTGGATCATTATTTTTATTCTCAATTGCTTGATTTAAAATAACTACTCTATTAATTGAATCGGCTAATGTTTTTAATATTCCAGCAGAATTAATTAGTGCGGCTAAACCTGCTCCCATTTGAGTCATCAAACGACTCCAATCATCTGTTAATGCCTTAGTGTCAGAACCAAATTCAGTTAAAGCGTCAACTCCACTATTTCCAACTAATTCAATCATTTTTTCTCTTGCCAAATTAAAAGCTGCTTCTTTTTCGCCTAAATCATCAAGTATCTTAATTTGTCTTTCAAAAGCACTTCCAGTCAACCCAAGTGCTTCAACTACAGGAGTTACGTCTTTATCTATAGCAGTAAAAGCTCGTCCTAATGTTGAAACTTTAGAAGCAAAGGCATCAAATTGTTGACCTAAAGCACTTAATAATATCTGCGCTCCAAATCCTTGACCTCCCATTAATGATTGACCTACAGCACCTAAAGTTCCACCTGCAACCGCACCAGCTCCTCCACCAAACAGCATTGGGAAGCCTGCTCCTAACATAAGGTTTTCTCCCATTCGACTCCATCTCTGGGATCTTGCTTGTCTTAGCTGCTTCTCCATCTGTAATGCTTTTTGATGCGCCCTTTGGTCAGCTTGCATCACTCTCTTTATTGCATCTAACTCTGTTTTTTCTTTCCTTCTTATATTCTGTATTTCATCTTGGAATTGTTGTTTATTTAATTTTGCTCGTTTAGCTCTATCTTGTCTTAATTGTTTCTCTGTTGCCGCAGCTTTATTCCTTACTTCTTCTTGAAAATCTGTGTATTCATTCTTAAAAACATCAGAAGCAAAAATCTCTTTGCTATCTATTGATTCAATTTTTAATTGATCAGCAACTCTGGCCCTTCTTTCTAGTTCTTGTGTTTGGAATCTTTCAAGCTCTAAAATATGTCTTTGAGTATCAAAATATTCTGCATTTTCAACATTTAATTGATTTAACAATTCTCTTTGTTTAGTTAATTCTTTCCTAACCCATTGATAGTCAGAAGCCCCCCGACCCTCTTGCTCTCTTTGACTAATTCTTTCATCTCCACCTTGAAGCATCCTTCCAATATCAAACAATCCTCCTTCACCAAAGACCTCACCAGGCTTCGTAAAGCCCATCATCATACTCGTAACTAAACCATTAAAAATCTTCCATTGAGAAGTGATTTTCCAAATTGATCTAGCTGCTGCGTTTTCAAACTGAACAAATCCTGAAACTGCACCAGGAACCCAACCAGCAGCACCTAATAACGTACTTAAACCTTGATAACTAAATGTAACCGTGGCAATAGCTTCTTGAGCTTGTCTTGCAAATGTAACCCATGAGTTTAAACCTGCTTTAATATTGAACGGACCAGTTACTTCTTTTTTGAACAGCCTAAATTTATTAGTTACTTTTTCTATTTGACGAGTTATTCCAATAAATAAGCCAGCACGGGGAAGTTCTCCAAATAAAGTCTTGCCTTCAAAGAATTTACCTGTTTGTCTTACTCCTTTTAACGCAATTCTTTCAACTTGTTTTCCTATGTCTCTATAAAATTTCAATTGAGTTGAAAGAGCTTTTTCTTCATCTCTTACTAATCGAGTCTTAACTCCTAATCTTCTATTAATCCTTTCTATTGCTTGTTCGACTAAATAGTATTCTTTTGAACCTATTTTCAGAAGACTATTAACATTTTCTAATTCAGATTTATACGCATTAAGAGAAGCAATTGTATCGCTTGCCCCTCCTTGCCTAAAGCGATTTGATTCCATAGCCAACAATCTGTTGACATTTTTAAATCCTGTTTGATCTATTCCTCCTTGAAGATTTGATACGGCATATAACTGTTCTTGTGCCTTTATTCTGTCAAATTGAGCAAGTCTTAATTTTTGTTCTGCTTTTTCTTGTGCTTGGACAGTATTTATATACTGTGCGCCTCCAATTCTTACATTCGCAGCAACCAGAGCGAAAGCATTAGCTTGCCTATTTAAAGCGGCTTCATTTGTCGCAATAGCTCTTGTTCCGTTTGTAACTGTATTGATATATTTTTGAAGTACATCTACAGCAGCATTACGCTCGTCACTTTTTCTATTATCACCAGTGAAAGGAGGAGAAACAGTCTTTAACTGTTTCAATAAACTATTGATTTTCTTTATATCTCTTATGCTTTGAGTTATTTTTTGTTTAGGAACAACCTCTATTTTTTTGGTAACATTCGCTAAATCTTTAATTATTGCCGATATTTTTCCTACTTCTTTAACTGTTTCTTTGATTCCTCCTTTTATTGACTTAGAAAAAGCATTATTAATTTTATCTAACGACTTATCAATCCCTTCTAATGATTTACCTAAATCTTTAACTGCTTTTTTTATCTGAGCGTCCTTCGCCTTAAACTCAATCGTCTTGGTATAAGCTTCAGCCACTCCTCTCGTACCAAATAATATTTTCTATCTTACCTTGTTTGCGTTCTAGTAGCACTACCTCTTTGAGCTGCTTCTCTATCTTTCTCCATTTCATCATTCTGAATCTTAAAAAAAGCAGCCCAACCAATCATCTCTTCTCTTGTTAATTCTCTTGTTAACTCTTTAACCGTTTTTCCTAATTCTTTTGCTAACGAAAATAAAAAAATCCATTCTTTATTCGCTTTTCAAGTCTTCTTCTACCTCCTCCACCTCCTTATCCGAACCAGATTCAAGCATTGCTAATTGGATTTCTTGAAGGATGGAAGCCTCTACTTCTCTACGAAGAGAAGCTCTATCTCCATCAGCAAAAAGTCTTTTACCTTTATCATCTAAAGCTTTTTGAATCATTAAAGATAAAGCGAAATCAGAAGCATCCTCTGAATTGCCAGATTTTTTCTGGATAGATTCTCTTTCAGCAATTGTCAATGGATGCCAAAAAATAGTAAGAACAACTTCACCGCCTTTCTTTACATCATGTTGATATAATTGGCTGACTCCAAATTTATTGGATAAGAGTTCAACAGCTCTCATAAAAAATTCCTTACTTTAATAGGATAATAATACTATATTAGGCGACTGCCGAAAACTGACAAGTGATGACACCCAGGTAATGAGATTCTTCCTCATCTTCTACTACTCCAGGCCCATTAACATCTTTAACTTTTGGTTTACAACTGAATGTATCACTATAGTCAGAAGCATTAACTGAAGTCATTCCATCAATAACTGATTCACTAATAGCTGCTAAAACTGAAGTTCCTTTATTTTTTGGAACGTAAACTCGACACTGGATAAAACCAGCATAAAAATCACTCGATGCACCTTGGTTTTGAAGTGTTGATTGACCGAAATTAACAGTCATTGCAACATATTTTTTAGTTTTTCCAGGCTTCGTATAAGGAATATTGTCATAAACCATGTTAACTGTTGCATCAGCAGCTACAACAGCATCAGTAATTGCCTTTTCAAAAGCAGCTCTAGTATTTACAAGTGTCATACGTCTAATCCTAATACATTTATGTTAGAACGTTTATCAGTAAAGATCCTATCTACTTTCTGCCTCAACCCTTCTTTAAAAGTACCTGAACCGTTAAGAAGATACGCACCAACATTTGATTTGGGAGACATCAAAGCTTTCTCCGTATAAACAGCCCTGTTCCCAATATAAATAGGTTGATTAAACTTGTATTTAGTCGGAACTTTAAATCTTGGAGCAATATAATCTTTATTGCCAATCCAAGGTCTGATTTTTACTTGATTCTCTGGTGGCATCCTTGTTTTGGAAACTTGCCAACTAGAAGCAAAAAATCCAGTTTTTACAGGACTTACCTCTTTAGAAGCTAAATCACTGGCAACTGAATTAATAAATTGACTTAAATGAGCTTCAGATTGATCTTCCCAATCTTTCAGTATTGCATTTTCTAATTCTTTAGCGTTCTTAAATTCCTTTTTAGCCATTAGAACCTCACTAGCAATGTAAACAAGTAAGCTTGCCCACCTCTTTTCGTGTCTATATCAACTATCTGAGCTGTTTGGTTTGCTCCTGCATAGGTTAATGTCACTTCATCCTGAAAAGTAGGTTGATTATCTCCTATTAAATCAGGAGTCACATATAACTTTGCTTGCCTCATTTCTCTCCCTTCATCTTCTTCCGATTTAATAAATTCAATCGGTACTTTTATGTCTGCATAAGCAGTATCGGTTGTCGCTAAAGCTCCTGTAGCAGTGTTATACGTGCCAGCAACCTTACGTGTATAAGTAATTGTTGTATCTAAAGTTGATCCAAGATCAGCTACAACTTGCTTGGCAATTGCTTTAAATGCTGTGTCTAATGCTCCTGCCATGATTAACCTCTAACTACCCGAACTTGATAGCTGCCACTTCCACCAAGACAATAAGCACCAAGATAGGACTGCAACCAAGGATAAACGTCAAAAACATTGTTAATCGTTCCAACACCCTGACTATCAGTGTTGTATTTAACCTCTATATCTCCTAGTTTTACCTCTTCATAAGTACCATCAGTACCTTTGTTACCAGTTATTGCATCTGTTTCATTTGCTAATGCCCTAGCTAATTCATATTCTGCATATTTAATACTTGCAGGAATCGCAGTACAAGCAAGTTCAACATCGTCAACTTCATAATTATTTCGAGGCCATTTTAATGCTTGATCTTCATCACAACGATCACCATAAAAATTAAGACTATCAATCCATCTCGTAGCAGATATTAATGCCCTTTTCTTTTGATCATCAGTTTTGTTATCCCAAGTTGTTGAATCTGGGACGGTTTCAAAATAAGTATCTGCTTCAGCTAAAGTCACATAGCTATTAGCTGTTGCTGACTTCAACGTGGCAGTTATTGTTGCAGCCACAATCCTTAAAATACATTTCCTCTATATTGTAGCGTCATAAAAAACCCCCACCAAAT
>VTLG01001054.1_pt1 | contig 20163 bp, 25 predicted proteins | sample 4694571 | NCBI WGS metagenome assembly VTLG01 (sample SAMN12604809, study PRJNA352737) | marine metagenome | biome: ENVO:00000447; feature: ENVO:00000209|ENVO:00000569|ENVO:01000036; material: ENVO:00002151; isolation source: viral sequences binned using virsorter ... | reverse complement strand
ACGAAGCATTGTCCTAGGACGGATAGAGTACCTTGAAATACTGGCTCATTGGCCTTCGTAGCGCCGAGTATAATGCAATGTTCAGTTGAACTAGTGTAGGTGAAAATGTGGGGTAAGACCTATTAGTATAAAGAGGGTGAGGCCTACCTCTGCCAGTTTTAAGAATTCTACAAAGCTAGCGTGGAGTAGAATGGAGTTTTTGGCATTTGCGCCTGGTTTTAATCTCTTGAAAAACTTAAGCTGCTGTGCGATTTTGGTAGTTTACGCCACAAATATTAAAACTACCACTTGAAATATAGGAAATAATACCTATATAAATAATAGTGAGTGCTATAATAGGCTCACAAACATTAACTTTGCTTATAAAAGGAGGTTCAAATGACCAATAGAGCAATTTCAATTTTTAATCAGTTAAGACCTGTATCAGTAGGGTTTGATAGTGTATTTGACCATTTTGGTTCAATGTTTGAGGACGATATGTTTGACATATCAATACCTAACTATCCGCCATATAACATTGTAAAGGTTAAAGACAATCACTATAATATAGAGGTTGCATTGGCTGGTTATAACAAAAAAGACATTGAAGTTAACTATGAAAATAATATGTTAACTATCAAAACTGCCGACAAGAAATCAGAGGATAAAAAAGAAGGCGAAAACATTTATAAGGGTATAGCTCAGAGAATGTTTAAGAAATCTTTTACAATTGCTGATGATTGCAAGGTAACTGGTGCTGAACTTAAAGATGGTTTATTAAAAGTATCTTTAGAAAAAGTAATACCAGAACACAAAAAAGCAAGAACTATTAATATAAAATAGTTTTTTAATTGAGATTGCCGAGGGAGGCTTGACTTCCTCGGCATTTTTTTATATAATGAGTAAATTATTTGGATATATAATAATATGGAAACATTATGTTTCCGAAACTAACAAACTTATATTACATAAGGAGAATATAAAATGAGTACAAATAAAACCTTTGACGAGGTTAAAAAAGAGCTTAAAGATTTACCTTTAGGCGACCACAAATTTACAGACATAATAAAAATCATAACAAGTTGTACAACCTTTACAGATGAAACTATTAATAGTTTTGTTGGTGCTGTATATGAGGAGTTTGATTCAACGGTACCTTTAGATGAATTGTATGTTGATTTAACTTATCAAAGAAAGTTAAAACTTCTTAAAATTTTACAACACCTAAAAAGAAAGTACAATGGCAAAATGGGTTTTTCAAAAGAAAAAGCAGGTCATATTGACATTGCTATCAGACCAAACGGCAGAAAATATGTTTGGGACGGTTTTAGAAGAGCAATCATGGCCTTGTTATGTAACATGAAAGAGATAGCGTGTTCAGTATATACACACAATCCTAACATAAGTAACCTTAAAGCCAGACAATATGAGGCGGAATTATTTTTAGCGAGAAACGATAAGAATGAAACTATGGGTGCTGCTGAAATATTTTTTGCAAGAGTAGCCAAAGGTGAAGAACAAGCAAAAGAAATGAGAAGTGTTTTAGATAGAGCAAACATTGACATTCTAGGTTTAAGACCTGGTGGTAAACAAATGGGTGGCTTTGCATTTGTAGAAAAAATGTTAGGTTACCATGAGAGAGTTGAGGGCGAAAAAGTTACTAAAACTATTGAAGATGATAATTTTATTGACGCCTCTTTATCAATTCAATCAGCGTGGTCTTCTAACAGCTCAGTTGGTTCTTATCTAGTTTGTGCTTTAGCAAATACTAGAGCATTAATCAAAGAGAATGACCCTACCACAACAGAGGGTATGTTAGATAAAATGTTAGCTGATTATGCTAAAAACAATACTCAAAAATCTTTAACAGAGAATAGAATATCAAATAAACCATTAGAATCTGTTACTTATAATATACTTAAAAAAGTAATGAAAAAGAATGGTGACGCCAAAAAACTATCTGGTTTAGCGGCTGATGATATATCAATAATTGAGGATAGTGAATAAAAATAATATGAGTGCCGAAGGAGGCTTGACTTTCTTTGGCACTTATAGTAATATAGAAAATGCGGATGTCGTATAAAAGTATTATATTTGATTTCCAATCAGATGAACTAGGGGCAGTACCTAGCATCCGCTCCATTAATTTTAATAAGAGTAAATTATGAAACACAAAGTACCAAATGTAAATTTTAGAGTTAGAGAACTTGGCGAATGGGTTACTAAAACAAGTGATGATTATTTTAAGGGTAAAAGAGTTGTAGTCTTTGGATTGCCTGGTGCTTTTACACCAACTTGTTCTAGTAAACAATTACCAGGTTATGAAACAAAATATAATGAAATTAAGGAAAGAAATATTGATGAGGTCTATTGTATCTCTGTAAATGATTCTTTTGTTATGAATGCTTGGGCTGAAAAAGAACATATTGTAAATTGCAAAATGATTCCAGATGGCACAGGCGAATTTTCAAGACTATTAGGAATGCTTGTTCAAAAAAATGACAAGGGTTTTGGTCAAAGGTCTTGGAGATATTCCATGGTTGTAAATGATGGCATAATTGAGGCTATCTTTGAAGAACCAGGAAAATGTGATAATTTAACAAGCGACCCTTATGGTGAATCTTCACCAGAGTCTATGTTAAAATACTTGACCAATTAATTATAGGAGAAAATATATTATGAATCTGTCAACAGATACTATTGATGTACTAAAAAACTTTTCAAATATTAATCAGAATATTCTGGTAAAACCTGGAAAGACAGTACAAACAATTAGCACTATGAAGAATATCTTAGCTGAAGCTGAGATTAAAGAGGAGTTTAATAGCGAGTTTGCTATCTATGACTTACCAGAGTTTTTGAGGTCTATTGAATTATTTGATAGTCCAAAATTAAACTTTAATGGTGGTGCCAATGTAACAATCAACGAAGAAAAATCTAAACAAAATATTAAATATTTCTTTGCTGATAAATCAGTTATTGTTGCACCAACAAAAACAATTACAATGCCAGATAAGTTTGTTTCTTTTGCATTTAAAAAGAATGACTTTGCTAAACTTATGAAGGCAGCTACAACACTTAATTTAGTTGATGTTGCAGTAGTTGGTAATGGTAGTAAGATACACATGGTCGCTACAGATAAGAAAAACAAATCTTCAAATGAATATTCAATTGATGTAGGAGAAACTGACAAGACCTTTAAGGCATATTTTAAAGTTGAGAACTTTAAGATGATTAGTGATGATTATGATGTCGCTATTTCTTCACAAAAAATATCTCACTTTATAAATAGAAACAAGAAAGTCCAATATTGGATTGCTCTTGAGCCAGATAGTGAATTTTAAATAATGAGGTTATATAATGTCAGATTACTTATGGGTCGAAAAATATCGGCCTAGAAAAATTGAAGATTGTATCTTATCACAAGATATAAAAGAAACTTTTAGTCAGTTTCTATCACAAAAAGAAATACCTAATTTACTTCTTTCAGGCACAGCTGGTACAGGTAAAACTACCGTTGCTCGTGCTTTGTGTGAAGAATTAGGCGCTGACTATATTATCATCAATGGGTCAGATGAAGGCCGTCAAATAGATACATTGAGGCATAAGATTAAAAACTTTGCTTCTACTGTATCTCTCACCGAACAATCTAATCATAAAGTTGTAATTATAGACGAGGCAGATTATATGAATGCTGATAGTGTTCAACCTGCTTTGCGTAATTTTATTGAAACATTTTACAATAATTGTAGATTTATCTTTACCTGTAATTACAGAAACAAGATTATTCCAGCACTACATAGTCGTTGCACGGTCATTGATTTCACAATCAAAAACGGTCAAAAGGTAAAAACCGCCAAACTTTTTATGGAGAGAATGTTCCTTCTCCTTAAATCTGAACACATTGAGTTTGATAAAAAAGTTTTAGCTGAACTCATACAGAAATATTATCCTGATTTTCGTAGAACTATAAATGAACTTCAAAGATATTCTGTACGAGGTAAAATAGATAGTGGTATATTGTTTAGTTTATCAGAGGCTAACAATAAAGAATTAGTAAAGACTTTAAAAGCAAAGAAGTTTAATGATATGAGAAAATGGGTTGTTAATAATATTGACAAAGAACCTGCTTCTTTATTCAGAGGTATTTACGATATTCTATATGAGGCATTAGATAGTAAATCAGTACCACAAGCAATTTTGATTATAGCTGGTTATCAGTATAAGGCGGCTTTTGTTGCAGACCAAGAAATAAATATGGTTGCCTGTTTAACTGAAATTATGGCCAGTTGTAAATTCAAATAATGATAGGCGGGCATAGTTTAGGAGTAAAATATATCCTTGCCAAGGATAAGTCATGGGTGCGATTCCCATTGCCCGCTCCAGAAAGATTATCATGTACGAATTAAAAGATTATTTAAACGCAATTAATTTTGATAAGAAACCCTTGTTAGATAGTGAGGACCTAACATGGGAAAAGAAATATCCTCCTTTTATAGTCAATAAGTGTTTATCTATGCACTATGATTGTATTGCTCAAGCAAATGAAATGAATGGTTATCACTTCTTGGATAAGAAGCTCCAGTTTCATTTTTACATAAATAGTATCAGGAAGAGTAAGCGATTTGGTGGCAAGTGGTTATCACAAGCCAAATTGAAAAATATTAATTATGTCAAAGAGTATTATGGTTATAGTAATGAGAAAGCAAAAGAGGCTTTAAGCATATTAACCGACAAACAAATTGACGATATAAAAATAAGCCTAGACAAAGGCGGGAGAAGAAAAAAATGAGTGAAGAAATTTCGTGGTCACCGGAAAGTATGCTAGAGGTCACCATAAAACAACCAGACGACTTTTTAAAAGTCAGAGAAACCCTTACAAGAATTGGTGTAGCAAGTAGAAAAGATAAAACATTATACCAATCTTGTCATATTTTACACAAACAAGGTAAGTATTTTATAGTACACTTCAAAGAGTTATTTGCTTTAGATGGCAAAAAGGCTACACTAGTCGCTAACGATATTCAAAGAAGAAATACAATTGCTATTTTACTACAAGACTGGAACTTAATTGATATAGTAAAACAAACAGAGGCTGAAGACAAAGCACCTTTAAGTCAAATAAAAGTTTTACCATTTAAGGAAAAGAAAGAGTGGAACTTATCTGCTAAGTATAATATAGGTAAGAAAACTGAAGACAAAGAAAGTCCAGAACAAAGTAGCAATAATGCAAGTAGCTAATTTTAAAGATTATATCACCGAAGATAAAAAAGAAAAACCTTTTTTAAGGCTATTAATTATTACAGATGAGCCTGAAGAAGCTAAGACTTTTCATACTGCTGATAGATTAAAAGAGGAGTGTGATAAGTTAGGTTATCCACATTACTTATTTAAATTAACAGGTGGTTATACAACATTTGAAAACGGTATCCGTAAGTTTCATAATAAAGACGATAAAAAAGGTTTTGAAGTTGGTGCTATGACCGTTGCAGTTGTAAGAGGTTCTATTACTAGAAAAGATAGTTGGATGGACTTTGTATCAATATTAGAAAGAGCTAATGCAACACTTGTAAATCCTAGAACTACAATAAATGTATGTGCTGACAAATATAGAACAGCATTAAGACTTGCAGATTATGGTCTAACACAACCAAAAACAAAATTAATTAACGACCCCGAAAAATCTATTGAACAAGTAGAACAAGCCGATATTAAATTTCCTCTTATAATGAAAACATTAAGAGGTAGTAAAGGTGTTGGTGTTTTATTTTTAGATAGTGAAAGAGGTTTAGATTCTATTGTACAACTTATTCACAAACAAGATGAAGACGCAGATTTATTAGTACAAGAATATATCAAAACAGATTATGATGTAAGAGTACATATATTAGGTGGTAAATTTTTAGCAGCTATGAAACGACCAGTAATCGAAGGTGATTTTAGGTCAAATGTATCGCAAGGTTCTAAACCACAAAATATAAAACTTACAGAGTTAGAGATAGAAGAATGTTTAAAGGCTTCTAAAGCAGTTGGTGGTTATTGGACTGCTGTTGACTTTATACCTAGTAAGAATAGAGAAAGTCAACCACCATATATGTTAGAAGTAAACTCATCACCAGGCACAGAGGGTATTGAAGAAGCTACTAATATGAATATTGCAAAAGAAGTTATTACACATTTTGCAAAACCAGAAAATAGATATACAGTACCAACTGAATGTGGTTTTAAAGAAATACTAACAATCAAACCTTTTGGTGAATTAATATCAAAGTTTGATACAGGTAATTCAGGTATGCCAGTAATTCATGCCGATAAGTTTCAAGTAGAAAAAAATAATACAATTAGATGGTCACTATTAGGTAAAACTATTACCTCTAAAATAGTAAAAACGGAAGAAATATCAGTAGGCGGTTTAAGAGATTACGAAGAAACCAGATATGTGGTCAAACTTGATGTAGAGTTTGCTGGTGGCTTCTATAAAGATGTAGAATTTACCATAGATGATAGAGAAGATAGAACACCTATCTTACTTGACAGAGCATTTATGAAACGATTAAATGTTATGGTAAACCCACAAAGAAAATATGTGATTACAACTAAATACAGCATTGACTAATAAGTCAAGTTGTGTTATAATATATAAAATGAAGGAGATATTATGTCAGATGTGAAAATTGTAAGATTGCAAACAGGTGAAGATGTGATTTCCAAAGTAAGTAAAGATACTATGGGTAATTATGAATTCGATAAACCTTTTGTTATCATTCCAACTCAATCAGCACCAGGTCAACCAGTACAATTAATGATGACGCCTTATATGCCATATGCAGATGAGGATAAAATTGTTATTGCACAAGACAAGGTGGTGACAACAGTTAAACCAAAAAAAGAAATACTAGCTTCGTATCAAAAAAATACAAGTAAAATTTTAACACCTAATTCTGAACTTATAACAGAAACTAAAATACCGAAGTTATAATGATAACGGTATACTTTGTTAGAAACGGTAGTAAAATACCAGTAGAAGTTGATACTGGTGCCTCTCTTATGGAGGCGGCTAAGTTTTATTCAAAGATTGATATACCAGAAATACCAGCTGATTGTGGTGGTAGTTGTGCTTGTTGTACTTGTCATGTTCATATAGATGAAAGGTGGCTTGCCAAACATGGTAAAATAAGTAATACTACACCAGAGATTGAATTATTAGAATATGAAAAAGGATATAAAGATGGTATAAGTAGATTGGCTTGTCAAATAGTATTAGATAAAGATGATGATGGATTAATTGTACACTTGAGGAATGATGAACTTTTATAAAAATGTAATTGAACATAAAGGCAAACTATTAGTTAGAGGCATACACAAAGGCCAAGAGTATAAAGAAAAACTTAACTTTGGTCCTACTTTATATGCACTAACACAAGAGCACTCTCAATATAAAACTTTACAAGGTCAGTATTTAAAACCAATAGAGTTTACAAGTATTGACGCCGCTCGTAAGTTTCGTAAAGAAGTTGCCACAGCAAACTCACCTATCTATGGTTTAGAAAGATACCACTATCAGTATATTGGTCAAGAACATCCTGAAGATATACAATGGGATAAAGACCTTATTAAAATATTCACACTTGATATTGAAACTACTTGTGAAAATGGTTTTCCAGATGTAGAAAATCCTATTGAAGAAATCATTTGTCTAACTGTAAAAAATCAATCTAATAAACAAATTATAACTTGGGGTGTTGGTGATTTTCATACAGATAGAACCGATATAACTTATATTAAATGTAAACACGAAAAAGAACTCATGTTTGAGTTTATGAAGTTTTGGATTAAAAATCATCCAGATGTTATCACAGGCTGGAATACAAAATTCTTTGACTTACCTTACTTAATGAATAGACTAAAACTAATTGCAGGCGATAAAGTTGCAAATAGAATGTCGCCTTGGAACTTAGCACATAGAGAAGAAATAACTGTAAGAGGTAGAACTCAAACGGTTTATAATCTGTATGGTATTGCCATGTTAGATTATCTTGACTTATACAAATGGTTTATACCAACAAGACAAGAGAGCTACAAACTTGACTTTATCGGTGAGTTAGAATTAGGTAAATCTAAAAATGAAAATCCACATGATACATTTAAAGAGTTTTATGAGAAAGACTTTCAAAAGTTTATTGATTATAATATTCAAGATGTTGAAATTGTTGACGCATTAGAAGATAAACTTGGTCTTATTGACTTGTCATTAACAGTTGCATATGATTCAAAAGTAAACTATGATGATATATTTTCACAAGTTAGAGTATGGGACACATTGATTGCAAATCATTTAATGCAAAAGAATATATGTGTGCCACCAAGAGAAGAACATAGTAAAGAAACAAAATACGAAGGAGCTTATGTAAAAGAACCAATATTAGGTGGTCACGATTGGATTGTTTCGTTTGATATTAACTCTCTATATCCACATATTATTATACAATATAATATATCGCCAGAAAAAATACTTGGTGAAAGTGGTCAAGGTGTTGATGTAAATAGAATGATTGATATGAAAATACCACTAAACTATTTAAAAACTGAAGGCGCTTGTATTACACCTAATGGTGCGAAGTTTAAAAATGATAGTCAAGGTTTTTTGCCTGAAATGATGGAAAAGATGTATAATGACCGTGTTACTTTTAAACAAAGAATGATTAAGGCAAAACAAGAGTATCAAAAAAATCCTAGTAAAAAACTAACAAGAGAGATTGCAAGATGTCATAATATTCAATGGTCAAAAAAGATTGCCTTGAACTCAGCTTATGGTGCAGTTGGTAATCAATACTTTAGATATTATGATGTTAGACAGGCAAGTGGTATCACAACTGCTGGTCAGTTTATTATTAGATTTATTGAAAAGAAAGTTAATGAATATTTAAATAATGTTTTACAGACTAAAGACCATGTAGATTATATTGTTGCGTCTGATACAGATTCAATCTATGTAAGATTTGGTAAACTTGTAGAAAAAACTTGTCAAGGTAAAACAAATGAACAAATTACAGACTTTTTAAATAAAGTATGTGAACAAAAACTAGAACCATATATTGCAAAATGTTTTGATGAGTTAGCAGATTATTCTAACGCATTTAAAAATGCAATGGTTATGAAACGAGAGGTTATTGCTAATAAGGGCATATGGGTTGCAAAGAAACGGTATATGCTCAATGTGCTAGACGAAGAAGGCGTAAGACTTGCCGAACCTAAATTAAAATTAATGGGTATCGAAGCTGTCAAGTCTAGCACACCTCAAGTTTGTCGTGGTAAAATTAAAGAGGCAATCAAGATTATTATGTCTAAAGAACAATCTGATTTGCATAAATTTATTGCAGACTTTAAGAAAGAGTTTCTAACTTTAAAACCAGAAATGATTGCCTTTCCTAGAAGTTGTAATAACATTAAAAAGTATGCTAGTAATAGTAGTATCTTTATTAAAGGCACACCTATTCATGTAAAAGGTGCTTTGATTTACAATCATCAATTAAAGAACTTAAATCTTGGTATGAAATATCCTTATATACAAGACGGTGATAAAATTAAGTTTCTTAAATTAAAAGAGGCTAATCCATTTAAGTTTGATGTGATTAGTTATATGTCAACTTTACCTACGGAGTTTAAATTGAAAGAATATGTTGATTACGAGATACAGTTTCAAAAAACTTTCCTAGACCCTATGCGTTTTATATTAGACGCAATAAATTGGAAGGCAGAACCAGTTGCCAGTTTGGAGAGTTTCTTTGGATAAATTACCAACAAAAAAATACGGAGTGATATATGCAGACCCTCCTTGGTTATTTAAAACTAGGTCAGATAAAGGAAAGGATAGAAGTCCTGAAAAACATTATCCTGTGCTTAGCCTCGCTGACATTTGTGCTATGGGTGTTAGCGACATTGCTAAACCTGATTCAGTCCTATTAATGTGGGTGTGCGACCCATTATTAGACCAGGCGTTTAAAGTTATAGACGCCTGGGGTTTTAAATATAAGACAGTTGGTTTTACATGGGCGAAAACAAATAAAAATACACTAGGATTTTTTACAGGTCTAGGTTATTGGACTAGAGGTAATCCTGAAATGTGTTTACTGGCAACCAGAGGTAGACCAAAAAGATTAAATAAAGATGTATGTCAACTAATAATCTCACAAAGGAAAAGACATTCCGAGAAGCCATTGATTCACGGTGATATTGAACGATTAGCTCCAGGTCCATACATTGAATTATTTGCGAGGCAAAAATCAAGACCTGGTTGGGACTATTGGGGGAACGAAGTATGAGCTTGACTTTAGCATTATTATGTAGTATAATACCATTATTATTTGTATGTTTATTATTATGGATGTGGAATGACGAAAACCCTAGATAGAGAAGAAGCGTTACATTGTGCTAATGTGTTCAACGATTATTTTGGACAATTTAGTAGAATAGACCAATATATGCGTGACCAGAAAATGGCACAAATAGAAACTATACCAGCACCTCTGCCTGGTATGGGTTTAGATTCAGATATGTTTGATGACTTTACAATGTCGCCAGAGGTTATGGATTTACAAGTTGTTGAGTTAGACAATCATACATGGGACACTTCTATAAATTTAATATCAAGTCATAGTAATATGGTCAGTATACCTGGCAAAGCCTTAAAACTTGCAGTAAAAGAAATGAATACAGGTAAGTATGTTGGCTTTATGAGATTTGGTTCACCAGTAATTAATTGCAAACCTAGAAATGATATGTTAGGTAATGTGCCTGAACTTACAACATTTAATAAAACCACTATTATGGGTTTTGTTATTGTGCCTACACAGCCATTTGGTTTTAATTATCTTGGTGGTAAATTGTTGGCAGCTTTGTGTTGTTCACATGAAGTTAGAGAAAAATTAAATAAAAAATATGATATGAATTTGTGTATGTTTGAAACTACAAGTTTATATGGTAATAGTAAATCTGCTAGTCAATATGATGGTATGAAACCTATGTTAAGATACAAAGGTCTAACTGATAGTGATTTTATACCTATGATACATGGTAAACCATTCAAAGATTTACAAAACTATGTTGAAAGTAGAGTTGGTCATATTGTAAAAGAAGACGCTTCAAGCAGAAAACTAAAACTTACAAACGCAATTATTGGTTTAATTAAAAAAACTTTAACAGGTGATGAATTAGAAAAATTTAAAACAACAATAATAAATGCTAAAAAACTTACAGAGAGAAAAAGATATTATGTGTCTAATTATGGTATAGAAAATTTTATAGATATAGTAAATGGTAAAACAGATAAAATTATAAAGGCACCAAACTTTGATAGATATTATGATAATGAACTAATAGAATGGTGGCGTAAGCTTGCGACAAAAAGGTGGAATAAATTAAATGAAGATGGTCGTTTAAGAAAAGACCTTGAAGTATGGACTAGAGATAGTAAAATTGATATAATTAGATAAATAATATATGATGGCAATACAACAACAAGAATATATAGATTTAAAAGAATATTGGGACTTTCAAAGAAAAAAAGAATACAATAAAGAAAGAATATTTGCAATGGCAGATAAATTTGAAGGCAGAGCATTTACTGAATTTGGTCCTGTAAATATAGAAGAAATGAAACAAATGTTATGGACTAAAATACCACAAAGCGAATATGAAGACCCACCAAAATGGTGGGTGCCAGAAAACGAAAAATACAGATTATGGAATGAAGAATGGCCACCTAAACCTCAATTAGAGGCACCAAAAGGTAGACCAGTTATATTAAGGGCGAAGAATAGTGAAAGAGTTTGATTATAAATTAGATTACAAAAAATTAGATTTTACCAACAAAGAAACCAGAAAACAATATCGTATAGGTAGAGGTGAACAAGGTGTATTACTTGTAAGACCATATACAAATGACATATGTAAATACTGGAGATTTAAAACCCCAACAATAGCATATAAATCTGCTAATCAAATATACTTTACATACGCACAATACAGAGCTAAAAATGATTTTATTGGTATGGATATGTGTAGAAAGTTTTTAGAAATGGGTTTTACAAGGGCAAGACGGTATGCCAATCATAGAGATGGTAATAAATATGATAAAAACCGAAATGTAAAACCACAGGAACCAGACGCCATGACCTGTCATTTTGCAAAGTCAGCTACCATATTCAGAGAGTTTAGAAATAGAGTGGCAAAAGATGATAAGTATATAAGAATGAGAAAAAACTGGCGAGAACTAGAGGAAGCTTGACATTATGATACAAATGATGTATATTAGGAGTAATTATGAGTGATTTTTTAAAAGATATTATTAAAGAAACAGGTAACGAATACGCTACACTTGCCAAAGACGGTGTTGCTGGAGGTGATGTAGATAGTTTTATTGATACTGGCTCATATTCCTTCAATGCGTTATTATCTGGTTCTATTTACGGTGGCCTACCAGGCAATCGTATTACAGCAATCGCAGGTGAGGCTGCTACAGGTAAAACTTTCTTTGCGTTAGGTGTTGTAAAGTCCTTTTTAGAGGCAAACAAAGACGCAGGTGTAATCTACTTTGAATCAGAGAACGCTATATCAAGAGATATGGTTGAAAGTAGAGGTGTTGATAGTACAAGACTTGTTGTTATGCCTGTTGCAACAGTACAAGAATTTAGAAGTCAATCAATCAAAGTGATTGACAAATATTTGGAACAACCAGAAGACAAACGAAAACCAATGATGTTTGTATTAGATAGTTTAGGTATGTTATCTACTACAAAAGAAATGGAAGACACAGCTGCTGGTAAAGAAACAAGAGATATGACAAGAAGTCAAATTGTTAAATCTACTTTCAGAGTGTTGACTTTAAAACTAGGTCAAGCAAATGTTCCTATGATAATGACTAATCATACTTATGATGTGATTGGTTCTATGTTTCCACAAAAAGAAATGGGTGGCGGTTCAGGTTTGAAATACGCTGCTTCATCAATCGTCTACCTAGGTAAAAGAAAAGAAAAAGATGGCACAGAGGTAGTTGGTAATATTATACATTGTAAAAACTATAAATCAAGATTAACAAAAGAAAATGCTCAAATAGATGTTAGACTAACTTATAAAAAAGGTCTTGACAGATACTATGGTCTTTTAGAACTAGGCGAAGAAGCTGGTGTCTTTAAGAAAGTATCTACAAGATATGAAATGCCAGATGGCACAAAAGTGTTTGGTAAGTCTATCAATACTGAGCCTGAAAAATATTTTACAAAGGAAGTGTTAGAAAAGATTGATGAATTCACAAAACAAAAATTCACATACGGACAAGACGAATAAAACTTATACCTTTGTACAAAGAGAACATGATGACTTTACTTGTATAAAGTTGTTATCTAAAGAGTATGATGGTGTAATTTTTAAATATGGTAAAGTTGGCTTTGCAAAAGATGAAGATGAACATGGTAACTTGCCAATGCGTTTTGATTATGATATATTACAAAATCCTAACAATAAAGAATTAGATAATAACAAGTTTGTAGACCATATTGGTGATATACTAGTTGAATTAATGGAGAAACAAATAAAAGATGGCACAGCAATTATTAAGTGATAGAATAGAAACCACAATTATTAGTAATCTATTCTTCAATGAAGATTTTACTAGAAAGGCTTTACCTTTTATACAGCCTGAATATTTTAGTAATGCTGATGAGCGTATTCTTTTTAGTGAGATATTTAAATTTGTAGATGGTTATAAAAATCTACCTACAAAAGATACTATATTAATTGAACTTAATAATAGAAAAGACCTTAACGAAGACCAACTTAAAAATTTAAGACAACTTGTTTCTAATGCAAGTAATGAAGAAGTTGATTTACAATGGTTGTTAGACACTACTGAAAAGTGGTGTAAAGATAGAGCCGTGCATAACGCAGTATTATCAGGCATTAAGATATTAGATAACAAAGACCAAAAGAGAACACCTGAAGCTATACCTAGTATTTTATCAGACGCATTAGCAGTTAGTTTTGATAATCATATAGGTCACGATTATATTGAAGACGCACAAAATAGATTTGAATGGTATCACACAAAAGAAAAAAGATATAAATTTGATTTAGATTACTTTAATAGAATTACAAAAGGTGGTGTTCCTAGTAAAACTTTGAATATTGCTCTTGCAGGCACAGGTGTTGGTAAATCTTTGTTTATGTGTCATGTTGCTTCTAGTTTTTTAACACAAGGTCTTAATGTATTGTATATTACTTTAGAAATGGCTGAAGAAAGAATTGCTGAAAGAATAGACGCAAACTTATTTGATGTTACCATGGACGACCTACATGATATGCCAAAACAATTATATGATAATAAACTAGATAAACTAAATCAAAAAACAAATGGTAAATTAATTATCAAAGAATATCCAACTGCCTCAGCTCATAGTGGTCATTTTAGAGCATTGATGAATGAGTTAGCATTGAAAAAAAGTTTTAAACCGGATGTTGTATTTATTGATTATTTAAATATTTGTGCTAGTGCTAGATTTAAAGGTGGTAACATATCATCTTACTTCTATGTAAAAGCAATCGCTGAAGAATTAAGAGGTTTGGCCGTAGAGTTTAACTTACCTATCTTTAGTGCAACACAAACAACTAGAACTGGTTATGTATCTACTGATATTGGTTTAGAAGATACATCTGAAAGTTTTGGTTTACCTGCTACTGCTGATTTCATGTTTGCATTAATGTCAAACGAAGAGCTAGAAGCGTTAGGTCAAATGAAAGTTAAACAATTAAAAAATAGGTATAATGACCCAGCAATGAATAGGGCATTTATCGTAGGCGTTGATAGAGCTAAGATGAGATTGTATGATGTAGAAAACAATGCTCAAAATATAGTTGACGCTAATCAAACTAAACAAGATGAAAACTATCCTACACCAGAGGACGCATATAGTAAGTTTTCAGATTTTAAAATATAGGAGTATATATGGCAAACTTTAAAACATTTACCAATGCTTCAGCACCTTATGAAGGCAAGAAAATCGCCATTGACATGGATAGAGTATCTTGTTTTTATGAAGATGTGTTAAAAGCAGATGAAGGTAAACACACAACAATATGGTCTAAAGAAAATACATGGACCGTGCAAGAGGACTTTACAACTGTTAAAAAAATAATGGCAGGTTGGGAACCAGGAGAAACTGAACAATGATACAAGAAACATTATTTAATATACCTTACTACACATTACCAACTTTAAATTTTAAGGTAAAGAAAAAAAAGTTAATAAACTTATTAAAGTCTTATCCTGAAAAGAAGACAGGCATTCAACCATTTTCTACAAACAGACAATCAAATAGAAATGGATTAGCACAAGGCTTTAGTAAAATTTTAGAAGAAGAATTAAATCTGTTAACAAATAAAGTAAAAGCAGGTGTTAAAATAAAAGATATATGGTCAGTATCATATACTAAAGGTGAATATCATTCGCCACATAATCACGGTTCAATAGGTTGGGCAGGTATTTTATATCTTGATTTACCTAAAGATTCACCAGTTACAAGTTACTTACAACCATGGAATGATATACAAAATGATACATCAATTTATCATCCTGTAAAAGTTGTTGAAGGTCAAATTGTAATTGTTCCACAATTTGTAACACACTTTAGCCCACCAAATAAATCAACTAAAAAGAAAAGAATTATATCGTGGGACATGGAGCTAATACCAGCATAATATATGCCTAAAAAAAAGAAGACACAAAAGGTTAGATTTCACAAAGGTGACAGGAGGCCAGGACCTAAAATGAAAGACTTACATTATATCAAAAAGATGGTCAAAAGAGGCCGTAAGATTATATGGCAAGTAATAGAAAAACCTAAAGGTAAAGTTGTGTCAGAATTCTTTTTTGAAGAAGACGCTTCTAGTCTAGTGAAGTTTCAAAATAAACACCGTGTCTGGTTAGATAACGGTGGTATACCAGATTTCTTATGTATTAAAGGCGAAAGAGAGCTTGCCAAAAGATAACCACTAGTATATAAATAGTGGTATGGCATTTAATTACAGAGCTAACAACGCAAAAGAAATCATCTCAAAGAAGAAGGAATTTAGTCTTCAAGCAGCCGAGATATACTCATATATCAGTAAAACTTATGGTGAAAAAATAGTTTTAGACCCTAATAAAGATTTTTCAGATGTAAAAATACCTAGAGCAGTTGAAAAGAAAATAGGTATTGCAGCCCTCAAACAAACACTAGCAAAGAAAACTGATACTAAAGGTATGAAAATACAATTTGGTAATGGCTCTGGTAGTGGTAAAATGGATGCCTCTGCTGATACACCTAAACAAGAAAATGCTACTAGATTTGTTTGTGAAAAATTTATAGAAACTGGTAAATTTCCTAGAGATAGTGAAATAGAAAAAATTTATCCTAAATTTGATGATGATTGGGCTAACACTTTTCAAATGCAAGCTAAAGCTTTAAAGAAGTGGTTAGGTTCTAATAGAGGCTATGAATATACCAGAGATGTTGGCTTCATGCCATTTTTAGAAGATGTTGCTAAAAAGAAATGTGGCGTTACTAAAAAAGATAGTTGGAATCCTGCTGATATTTACTTAGCAAAAAAGAGAGCTGTACCAACCATGACAAAAAAAATTAATAGTATTGGTAATATGAAAGGCACACCTGCTTCCAGATTAGACGCTTTAAATGATTACATGAAAGAATTGTTTGTAAAAAGAGATTTGATAGGAGTATCATTAAAAAAATTAGGTAAGTCTGTTAGTTTAGAAGAAACAAATGTAAAAGGTATGAAGGTTGAAAAAATATCTATGGTCAAAAATAGTTTAAGATGTGAACTAGACCTTGATAGTAAAGGTGAATTTAATACTGGTGAAATGGCATTTGCTTTGAATGTAGGTGGAAATGTAGTAAATGTTCAAGTCCGTGCTTTTTCTGGTGGCATTAGAGAGAGTACACAAATGGATATGACAGGTGCAGGTGCGGCTGCCAAATTAGGTAAAGTATCTTCTATTGCTGCTATTGACCCATTTTTTAAAAGATATGGTTTAGAGAGAAGAATGGGTACTGACATACCAAAAGTGGGTGAGTTTACAAAAGCAGATGTGGACTTTTACGAAAAAGAACAAAAGAAATTACAGAGATATACCATTGCAGGTAATAAGGTAAATTTTGGTAAAGTAAAATGGGAAACATCATTTAAAAAAGCTAGAAAACTAGAACTAGAAAACAATAGAACTGCCTCACAATTAAGCGCTAAATTACAATGTTTTCAATGGATAGAAAATATGTACCAAATGCAGTTAAAGGGTGTATTAAATGAATTCTTAAATGTAGCATATTATGGTGCAAAAAAACAATATGCTAGCGCTGGTCCTTTCTTAAAAATATCTTAAAAAAGTGCTTGCCATAGCCTCTGGTAAATGATATAATCCGTATAAATAGGAGTATGATTTGTTAATGGATTACTTGAATTATTATATTAATGGATAAATTGGAGAACAAATGTTTAGTTTTAAAGGCTTTTTCACAAAGGAAAAGAACACACACCTAGAACACCTAGAAGATGATATTATAAATCGTGGTAGTCAAGGTGGCGTCAATGCAGTAAATTTCCTTAACGCAGTAAGAAATATGCTTGCCGGTAATATAGGCGGTAAGTTAAATATGTCCGTCAAATGGGACGGTGCGCCAGCTGTATTTTGTGGTATCAATCCAGAAAACGGCAGATTCTTTGTCGGTACAAAATCAGTATTCAATAAAACTCCAAAAATAAACTATACCACAAGTGATATAAGAAGAAATCACGGTGGTGATTTAGCAAACAAACTTATGGTATGTTTAAGAGAACTACCAAAGTTAGGTCTACAAGGTGTTTATCAAGGAGATTTATTATACACTAGAGGCGATTTAAAAGGTGCTAATATTGATGGTGAAAAGATGATTACTTTTACACCAAATACAATTACATATGCAGTACCAGCTGATAGTGGTATTGGTCGTAGAATAGCAAGAGCAAAACTAGGCATTGTATTTCATACAGTTTATACAGGTAAGTCATTAAGTAATATGACGGCAGGTTTTGGTAGTATAAAAGGCCAAGGTCCTGCTTCTATATTCTTGGCATCTGCCTCATATCAAGATACCTCTGGTTCATCTACATTTAATAAAGGTGAATTAAGTAGATTTGATGGTTTGATTAGAATGGCTCAAGGGTCATTATCAAAAGCAAGACCAATGTTAGATGAAATATCAAAAAATTCTAGCGACCCTCTATCGGTAGGATTTAGATTAAAAACATATTTCAATTATTATATTAAGAACTCAAAATCAGGCATGGATAAAGTAAGAGTTATGCAGGCAGGATTTAGAGATTACTATGAAAACATTTTACAGGCAGAAATAGACGCTAAGAAAACAGACAGAGGTAAAGAAAAGTACATAAAGGCAAAAGCAGAGGGCTTGAGATTTATTGATAGAAACAAATCAGCTCTCTACTTTGCCATTGCAAGTCATATAAGTTTAGCAAATGCTAAGAATTTTTTAATTAGTAAACTTGCACAGGTGCAAAGTATTGGTCACTTCTTACGAACACCAAACGGATATAAAGTAACAGCACCAGAGGGTTATGTTGCAGTTGACAGAGTTGCAGGTGCAATTAAACTTGTAGATAGACTAGAATTTAGTAGAGCAAATTTTACAGCAGAAAAAGATTGGGTAAAAGGGTGATTAAAATTTTAGATTTTTATTATAGTATATTAGAACATATAGGCAGTAAACTATCAACTTATGCCTGGCAAAAAAGATGGTGTAATAGAGAAAAAGGAACAGGTTACAGAAATAAAAAATGAAAAGTTTTAAACAATATTTTTTCGAGGCAATAAACGGACCAAAAGTTATTATGATAGGTGGTCCTGGTTCTGGTAAGTCAACTTATTCTGAACTAATTACTAAAGAATTAAATATTGCACACATTTATACTGGTGATATGATGAGAGCATTATCAAAACAAGATACACCAGATGGTAGAAAAGTAAAAGAACTATTATCAAAAGGTGAGTTTGCTCCTACACCGATTGTTATAAATGCAGTAAAAGAAAGATTAAAAAAACCAGACGCACAAAAAGGTTATATCTTTGATGGTTTTCCTAGAAGTGTACAACAGGCTGAGATGATGGAAGAAGCAAATATAGAATATGACCATGTTATTAATCTTCAAGTATCCGAAGAAGAAGTCATTAGAAGATTAACAGCAAGAGGTAGAGCTGATGATAAACCAGAGATTATAAAGAATAGATTAAAAGTATATCATAGAGAAACAGCACCATTACTTACATATTATAAAGATGAAATAATAAATATTAAGGCGGAAGGTAGTACGCCAGAAAAAATTAGTAAAGAGATTATAGGTAAAATTACATGAAGACTTTTGACCAAGTAAGATATTTACAAGAAGGTTTATATGACCCTAATATTTTTAAAGCTTTCTTTTTAGCAGGTGGTCCAGGTTCTGGTAAAACATTTGTAACGAGAGGTGCATTTGGTGGCACAGGTTTAAGAGTTGTTAATTCAGACGCAGCTTTTGAAAACGCATTAAAGAAAAACAACCTATCTCTTAAAATGCCAGATAGTGAGGCAGAAGCAAGAGATATGTTAAGAGCTAGAGCAAAGGCAACAACTGATAAAACTATGGACTTATCAATCAAAGGAAGATTAGGTATGGTCATTGATGGTACAGGCAGAGATTATGATAAAATTAATTATCAAGTTAGTCTTTTAAAACAATTAGGTTATGATTGTTATATGATATTTGTTAACACTAGTTTAGAAGTTGCATTAGAAAGAAATAGAAGACGAGAAAGAACTGTACCAGAATATATTACAAAACAATCTTGGACAAAAGTGCAAAGTAATATTGGTAAGTTTCAAAATTTATTTGGCATGGATAGTATGATTATTGTTGACAATAGTAAAGACGATAGAGAACTTACAACGGTGACTATGGGTAAAGTTGATAAGTCTGTAAGAAGATTATTAAGAAATAAAGTGAAGTCATACACAGCAAAAAGATGGATGGCTTCAGAAAGAAAAGCAAGACGAAGATGATAAACTTTAAAAAATTTATGAACTTACACGCAGAGAAAAAGTG
>VTLG01014120.1_pt1 | contig 20164 bp, 38 predicted proteins | sample 4694571 | NCBI WGS metagenome assembly VTLG01 (sample SAMN12604809, study PRJNA352737) | marine metagenome | biome: ENVO:00000447; feature: ENVO:00000209|ENVO:00000569|ENVO:01000036; material: ENVO:00002151; isolation source: viral sequences binned using virsorter ... | reverse complement strand
AGACCACTCTCAGACGCCTTGACTATCTTCCAGTACCATTGGTCAGATCCATTCTCTGTTTCTGACTTGGCAGTTTCTAATAAATCATAAAAATGATTATGTCCTGCCGGAGTGCCTAGAAATACAGCCGCACCCTCTCTGTCGGACAGTGCCGGACGCACAACCTCCCCCCATACCCTTGGGTTCTGCATCCCAAACTCATCAAACACACATAGATCAAGATAGATACCACGCAAGCTATCAGGGTTCTCAGCAGACAACAGCATCAGTCTACCGCCATTAGGGAAGTCAACTCTTAACTCAGTTTCATTAAAGTTCACACCGGGGATGACAGATGCGTAATATTTCACATAATCCCACGCAATACGCTTGGCTTGTGTAAAAGTGGGAGCCACGAAAGCAACTCTAGGCCGTGGCAACTCACAAGTTAGACAATGTTTGATTAAATGATTTACAGCCCAGACCGTCTTGCCAAAGCGCCTGTGCATCACAAGCACGTTCCAACGCCTGACACTCTCATGCATCTCAGCCTGTAACTCTCTAGGCTTGTAAGGGATGCGCACCTGTTTCACAGTTGTATCAACTTTCCCACAGTATCTTCACCGCACCGTCAGTAACCTCTACACCAGCCCTAGCCTTCTGCTCACCAAACCTCTCAGGTATCACCTTACTAACCTTCCAGCGAACATGACTGGCATAATCCCTCAACACATTTGGGTCATAATCCTTACGCTTATGAAGCGCATCATCATACAGCCCATCCAACTCTTCCAAAGCCTTCTCAGCACTCTGACGCTGGGCCTCTCTAATAACAGCATCATACTCAGCATCCTGCCGCATATGCTTATACACAGCACTACGACTAATACCAACCTCTTCACAAGCCTGTACCAAGCTAAAGCCATCGCCTACCAGCCTAGCAATACCGTCTTTCTTGAAGTTCGTGAACCTAGCCATGTAACCTCCGGCTGTGTGTTGTAACGTACCATTTAACACATATAGTAGAGGGCGGCGCGTGTCGGGCATACCGCAACAATAACGCACCCCCCGTGCCACACTATTGCACGTCGAGCAACAATGCAATAGCAATGCCGCGCACAAACTGATTGCGCTTTGTCTGGTCATGCGTTGGCAATCCAACAAAGCAAATCAAATGCCAGCAACAAACAGCCACGCCAAGCCAACAATGCTTTTGCTGTACACTCTTTACTAATAGCATGAAAAAAGTTGACAGTAAACGCGGCAAGCTTTGCCTTATATATATACCGGGCTGGAGCCATGCAAAAATAATTTAAAAAAATGCATTGCGTGGGTTGACAATGCGGCAAGTCTTGCCTTATTCTCTCACTATTAACTAGCAAAAGGAATCAAAACAATGGATGACAAAGCAACGATCTTCTCAATAGTCCTCGGTGTGGCAATGATGCTGACAAGCCTTGGCCTTGCTGTAAAAGGCTTTCATTACACTAACGGCTTATTCGTGCCGCTAGTGCTTGGCGTTGGTGGCATCATACTTTTTTGGTGGCCTTGTATCACCGCATCTATTCGTGACTAAACAACTGGCAAGAGGAATCAAAACAATGACTCAAAAAAACAATGACTATCGCGATCACATGACAACCGATCCATTGGACAAAAGGCCAGACCTAAAATTTTTTAGATCACATCATGCAAAAGCTATGCATGATCAAAAGTTTCAAGACGCATTAGCAAAAGTTTTAGACATTGCTGACTATAACAAGGTTGATATTCACGATCTTTGCCAGTCAATCCGGTTTATGCATAAGCACGGTTTTTAAATGGTACTGATGAGTCTTCATGAGACGAAACGCGGCTATGCCGCGTCTGCCATAGAGCAACAAACTAGCAAAGAGAGATAAACAGATGAATAAAACATTTACAAAAAAAGACCGCTACCAAATGGTAACAGATGCCGTGCTTCAACTAATGAATGAACATGGCACAAATTGGATCAAGCCATGGCAGGAACAAGCCGGAAATTGTCATCACAATGTTGTGTCTGGCAAAGCCTATCAGGGTACAAACACATTCATGACTGCTATTGCAGCCTATCGGCACGGCTTCAAATCAAATCAATGGGCAACATTCAAGCAATGGGAAAAGCTTGGTGCCAAGGTTCGCAAAGGTTCAAAGGGTACAGACATTTTGTTTTTCGACAAAGTGATGATCACCGACAAGGTAACAGATGAACAAGCCATGGTGCCATTGCTGAAAGGCTTTTGCGTGTTCAATGCTGATCAAGTTGACGGCTACATTGCAAAGCCAGTTGATGAACAGCCAGAAATTGTTTTGAACCACCATGACGCGGAAAAGCTTATTGCCGCAACCGGGGCAGATATCAAACACGGTGGCAACCGGGCATTTTACGCGCCGCAACCGGATTTTATCCAAATGCCAGAAAAAAGCGCATTTAAAGGCACCAAGGATAGCACGCCAGAACAAAGCTATTATTCAACTATGCTTCACGAATTGACTCATTGGACAGGCCATTCATCGCGCCTTGATCGTAAACTAATCAGCCGTTTCGGTAGCAATGCATATGCGTTTGAAGAATTGATAGCCGAAACTGGTGCGGCTTTTCTTTGTGCTATGTTAGGGCTTGAAAAGCAACCGACGCCAGACCATGCCAAATATTTAAACAACTGGCTTGAAGTTTTGAAACAGGACAAACGCGCCATGATCAAAGCTTTTGGACAAGCGCAAAAAGCGGCTGATTTTATCCTAGCAAGCGAAAGCCTAGCGGTAGCGGCTGAATAGACAGATCGAAACAGGCAAGGCTATGCTTTGCCTGTCCTATGGTTAGGCCATAGCTGATGAGATCAGAAACACTAGCAAAGAGGAAATAAAACAATGCAAGAGATAACAGACTTTAGTCAAATATCTGGCTCCCATAATCAAGGTCAAATTGAGACAAGCTTTGATAATTTAGTCAAAGCATTTGGCAAGCCTCATGATGATGGTGATGGTTATAAAACAAATGCTGAATGGCAATTTATCACAGATGATGGTGTCGTGTTTACATTATACAACTGGAAAAATGGCATTACGTATGGCGGCTTGCCAGTTGAGGATATAACAGTCTGGAATATTGGCGGCTTTGATATCCGGGCAGTTGAGGCGGTAAAAGAAAGGTTAAGCCAATGAATAAATATTTGCGATTGCATATTGATCAAGCGACAAAGGCAACACGGCGGAATTACAACGTTGCCCGGATTGTTGCCAAGCTTATCGGCATGGTTATCGGTGCTTATGTGGTGATGCTCATAGGTTGGTGGTGCTTAAGTGTGGCAACGATTGTTTTGCAAAATTGGCTTGGAATTGCGCCATAGAAAGCCACACAAGCCGTTTAACTTTGTTTGGGCTGGTATCTAGCCCGGACATCACAAAGCCCGTCAGTGAGGCTTAAATCGCTGGCAATTACACAACTTGTTAGAAGAGAAAGAGAAAAAATGGAAAATCTAAACGATTATCAAAAGTTAAACTGGATAAGCTTTGCAATTAGAGAGGCTATCAACGGCAACAATGGCGAATTGATGCAAGCTTTAGAATTAGTCGAAGATTTGCGCGACACACACGAGAAAGGGAAAAGCAATGTCTAAAAAATCTGATTATGAAATTGAGAGAGAGGCTCTTGAAAAGAGAAACGAGAAAGCTTTGAAAGCCATGACTCCAGAACAAATTGAGACAATAAAAAATCTCAAGTCTGCTTTGGGTTCTGCTTTATCGATGCTTGCAGAGTGTAACGACTTGTATTTGTCGGACATTAACAAGCTTGACGAAAACTTCCACAAGCTTTGCAGGAACTTTAACTTGCCGCATGATTACAGGTAAGGAGAGAGGGTAAAAGAGAAAGGGAAAAGCAATGGCTAAAAAATATGATGAAATCGAAGATATTGACTTAGGTCTGCTGATTGCAGTCGTTAATCAAATTGAATTAGACGTTGAAGCAAAAGACTTCACTGCTATTGAGCAGTTGTTCAAATACTTGGATGACCCAGAGAACAGACTAAAAGGATTTTTGCGCGATGATTGAATTCTGTAAACTAAAAGAGAAACCGCCAAAGCATTGCGCTATGGCGGCTTCTCACACCCAACTAGCAATTAGGAGACTCACTAACAAACTCATCAGTCTTTGGAGTGAAAGGACAATAACATGGATGCAAAAAAAATCAAGCTGGAAAGGTTACAACTAGGCCTCAGCCAAGAGAAAATGGCGCAACGTCTAGGTGTAATAGCAAGAACAATTCGTAATTACGAGTCTGGCAAAACGCACGTGCCAGACACTGTAACCAAGCTACACAACTGCTTGAAAGAGAAAGAGCGAAGAGAGAGGGAAGAAAAGCTAAACACTTAGCAATGCCGCGTGGCATTTTTTAAAGCATAGCCTAAAAGCTTAGGCTATGCTTTTTTTTATTTACAATTGGATTGTTTTGCAGTGGTTATTCGGTTTGCTCCGATAACGCGTTACATGGCATTGCTTTAAGGGACGCGCAAGCGCGATTTTATCAAGTCAATTTTTCTTGTCAACCCCATACGACTCGCGCACGACTTGAACCCAAGTTGATAGTGACATTTCTGCAACAAGCTGCGGATCATAAGAGAAAGAGCGACATACCGCCATCAACTGAATGACACAACGGATTGGGCGGTTGTTAAACTTGTAAATGAGAACGGGAAAGCGATCACCAGAAGAGTCACAAGCCTGTTCCCACCATGCCTCTTTGTAGGTTGCACCAGAGGCATAGGCTTTGCATTCAATAGACCAGCCGGGGATCACAATGTCAGCCTCACCTTTCACTTGGTATTGAGAGAGGTTTCTTTTGGGCAACTCAGGCAATGATTCGCCAAGATGGTCTTTGATGTAGTTTACGATTTGACGTTCAAACACAGCGCCTTTCTTTCTGCTATCAGTCATACCCAATCAATCCTTGTTTCTGTTGCGTTGCCTTCCCAAACAAACCAGCCGTAAGCGGTTGTGCCACTGCCGTTTGGTTCTTCATCACCGCGCCATATTGTCAGCCGTTGAGAGAACACCCAAACCCTAGCTGGCCTTTGTTTGTCAAATAAAGAGACACGGCGTTGCTGGCCTTCTAAGAATGACAAACGCAACAACCAGCAGTGCTTCTTTGCACCCAAGTCGATAGCCTTCTGTATGAACTGTTGCGCCAACTTGTATGGTGGGTTGGTTATGATGTTGGGGGCTGCAAGCTTTTGTTCCATGAGAAAATCGACGCCCGACTCGCCAAAACCATAGTCGTTTAAATCAGTGCTGATGACGTTGTGGTATAGAGAGACAGGCGCAGAGATAGCACCATCGCCACAAGCTGGCTCCCATATGTCACCATCAAAGCTTTCATGGTCAAGCAATGCTTCAATGGCTACAAAAGGTGTCGGGTAAAAGTCATCCTTCTGTCTTGTCATCCCCAGCACTCCACTTTAAGACGCTTTTGGCAGGGTTCTTTTTGCGAGAGACACGGCCAAGGCTGTCAAGTTTCTGCTCAACTTCTGGAACTCGCAAAGCCTCTGCAATATCTTCTCTGGTTGGCACGCTAAAGTTGTCTTGCTCAGTCATCTTCTTACTTCTTGACAACAATCGTGTTAAAATATCTTTTTTGTTGTGTTGGGTAACTCGCTGACCCTCAAAAAACACTACCTCATTGCTTGCTATCGCTACTGCAAGAATTGCATTCCAATCGTATTTTTCACGTTTCATGTCTTTCCCCATAAACTAGTTTGCAAACCGGACAAGTCAGGTTGCCATCTAAAAAAGTCTCGCAACGCAAACACATACCAGCCGCAGCAAGGCGAGATAGTCTGCCATCACCCTCTGTTGTTTCTGGCGGTAGCTTGCCAGTGCCGTTGCACAAGTCACAAGTTTCTGGAACAACATCAGTAGGATCAAACCAATCCTTGACGTAGCGAAAACCCTTACCGCTGCACCTGTAACATTGTCTGATTAAAAAAGTCATTCGGCTTTACCTCACCATCTGTTGCCAATAGAATCCGTCGCATGATTTCTGGGCTTGGGTAGCGTCTGCCAGCTATGAAGTGACAAACGGCAGAGCGAGTAATCCCACAACGTCTTGCGAATCGAGCCTGACTAATCTTATTAGTCTTCAAATATTCCCTTAGTGTCATAACACACCTCTTTTCGATTTGGCTTCCAGTATGGCATAGAACAAATCGGTTGACAATATGTTTACGCTATGCCAAAATAAAAAAGCTAGCAAAGGAGACAGCAATGAAAACATATCGTATTCCAAAAAGATATTATCAGGATCACGTTGACTGTGATTGCATAGCCCCAAAGGTCATTAGAGAAACAAAAAATTACTACATCATAGACGCAACGGAGAACGAGGCTATGACTGAGTTGCGTCAAAGAGCCGAAATGTATGCTGATACTACGTTCCCCGACTATTGGGAGAATGGTTGGCAAGGAGTTGTGTTATCAGCCAAGGCAACACTGAGGGTTATAGGGAAAGGGCCGCGCTAATGGATTGGTACACCCACGATAGCGCAAGCGGCGCAACGTCACCAAAATACGAAATGATCTTGAAGTTGTGGCTAAGATCAGAACACGGAATCAAACAGTTTCCAGACAACACGCCTATGCTTACAGGACGCACCGTTGAGATGGGTGTGCGCCGTGTCGAGGGGTTGGAAAACTTTGACCCAGAAAAGGGCAAGCAAGACGGTATGAGTATTGCTGAAGCTACAAGACACATGATGGCAGACTTTGACGAGTATGTCCCAAGGGATTGGGATGAGGGCAAAGACAAAGAGGAGTTTGAGGCTTTCAGAGAACACTTGCCTGATATGCTTGGCAGCGCACTAGAGGGTTTGAAGGCTTGGCAAAACAAACATGGACTCAACATCATTAACGGTGAGCATCAAACGTGGCATAGCGTTCCAGAATTAGATGTAAAGATTATGATGTTTCGTGACTTTTATGGTGGTGATGTACTGTGCGATCTTAAATGCAAGATGCCACAACGCAACCCGGTCAAGAAAGATGGCACACGCACATGGCGCATACCAAAGCCCGACACTCAGCCCAGCGAAAACAATATAAAACAGATGTCAGTCTATTGGAGATCTACAGGTCAAAAGCCATCACTGCTTCAAGTTACTGCATCAGGTTTTCATATTTGGGATCAAGACAACTGCCCACTGCTTCAAGAGCAACATCTTGAGCAAGTGTATCAGGATGTGAAGCGTAGTTGGATCACAACACAAAATCTAATTCGTGCTGCCAACGGAAACTGGCACACACTAGCTGGCCTTGTTGCCCCGGACTTTACGGAGATCGCAAGGAAACATGGGCCACACATACTGAAACTAGCAAGGGAGTTCTGGAAATGATTACAGCGAAAGATCTTGATGACATGGATGACTTGTTTTCGACACCCACGCCAGTTTACAAGCTGGTGCGGAATGAAGACCCATCAACAAGTCACGCGGCGGCTGAGAGCATAGACGCAAACCGCATGGAACAGATAGTGCTTGAAGCCATACAGGATTTTGGCACGACAGGGTGCATCTCTGATGAGGTTCAAGCAAGACTGCCACACTATGGCTACAGCACAGTCACTGCCCGGTACAAGCAACTAAAAGAGAAAGGGCTTGTAAAGGTTGACCACCGCAAGCGTAAGGGACGGTCAGGCCGTGGTCAGTTGGTGATGTGGGCAACAGAATTTTATCAGGGAGAAGAAAATGGGTAGACCAAAAGGTTCAAAAAACAAACCAAAGACAAATCAAATGATAACTTTGAAGCTTACCAAGCAAGAGTTTGGCTTGTTGACAGATTGGAGCAAGCGTCATTTCTGGGAAAACACACAGTCTTTTCAAGATGATATAGACATTGATGAGTTGCTTGGCTGGTCAAGAAGCTGCTTGTTAATGGCAAGGCTCAAAGCCATTGCAGATGACCAAGGCATTCACTTTGGGTACGATGATTTCCCAACAGAAGATTCTGCACTTCCCTACATCAAAACCGACAGAGTCACTGAAATGTTTATAGATCAATATACAGCTAACGTAGCAATGCTAGCTAAACAGAAGGCAAAAGAAAATGGATGAAGAAACACAACAGCGCATGGATATGATGCAGATGAAAATTGATGAACTAGAATCAAAGGTGCTAGAACAAATGGTTGCCTTCACCACGGCTTTGAAACTAATTGCAGATTTGATGGAGCAAAAAAATGGCTAGAGGAACCTTGCCGCCCACTCTCGTAAAGGCTTTAGAAGAAGTGGGCATGAGTCCTGTCATCGATCAGGGTGCTGTGTGGAACTGTCGGGGGACTCCAGTTGTTTATCACAAAGCCTTAGAGCGTATTGCTCACAACCAAAATATGAGATTTGACGCGCCAATGATAATTGAAACAGACGCAGAAAAAAACATAGCGGTTGTCTGCGTCACTGGATACTTGGGTGATTTCTCTGAATGGTCAATAGGTGAAAGCACACCGCGTAACAATACTAATAATTATCCTTTTGCTATGGCTGAAAAACGCGCTAAAGATAGAGTCATCTTAAAATTGCTTGGTGTCGCTGGCTTTGTGTACTCAGAAGCAGAGGCCGATAATTTTGAAAAAAGCAACCCAGCACTTGTGCCAAATCAAAATGATGACCCTAGCTTTAGTCCAGAGGAGATACAGGCGAGAAAGTTTTTGCAAAATATAGATATGAAATGTAGCCCAGCTAACATGAAAACACCAAATGAATTGATTAAGCTGGTTGAAAATAGTTGGTTTCGGGACGGTAAACAACACGCAAAAGAGCATTCTAAATTTGTGACTGAAAAACTTACAGAGTGCATACAAGAAGCTGCAAAAAGATTGAAAGTGGAGATGAACAATGCCAACAAGAGTTAGAAAAAAAGTTTGGGGTTTTAAAATGTTTCGTAATGATAACAAGAAACAGCACAATTCACCCGACTACGGGAACGCAAAATTATCTTGTTTTGATCCAATTTTGAAACAAATCGCCCCGATTACATTTTCACCCGACAAGCATTACGAATTGTCAGGGTGGATAGACGGAGATGAGATTGGAGTTTCAATCAACGAAATCACTATGATGGAATCAGCAGACAACATTGTTGATGGTATTTCACAAGGTGGTTTCAAACCGATTGCAGAGGCCATTGAAACACAACACTATCCAGAAGGGCGGCAGGAAGCCCCACAGCAGCCCCAACCATCTATAACGTGGGATTGAGGCGCAAACGTGACAAAGACGCTAAGAGGGCGTTTAAACAGCCAGCAATCGACTATGTAGTGTGTGAGGCTTGTCAGAAATCTATGCCGTTGCTGACAGGATACTGGGTCATAAATGGCTTGGGGGAGTTACTTTGTTATGGAAACGAAAGTTGTTTCGCTAAAAAAGCATATAGACATTCAAGAAGCGAGGCTGGTAGCGCCTGACTACTACGCCGCGCTGATCTTGTTAGGCTGGGGATTGTTTAGAATACTAGAGCATCATGGCTTTGAGCCATTGAAACCCAAGCACGTTGTATCGCTGACAGATGCCAGTGCGTACACAACAGAGGCACATGTCATAGAGTGCCTTGCTCAATATATTGCAAGCGGTGGAGAGTTAGTCACCTAACGCTTCTTCTTAGGCTTCTTGCCAGCCTTCTTCATGGCTATCGCTGTTGCCGCTTGCTTCTTCATCTTGGCAGACTTCATGCCGCCTTTTTTCCCACCATAATGTCCCGGCATTTACTTCTTCCTCTTCTTCTTTGACGCAATAATTTTCTTTTGCAGTGCTGCTGGCAGAGTTTTCTGCTTGGCTGTCAGCATACCACCGTTACCGTTTTTCATCATCTTTTTTTTCTTCGAATGTCCCGGCATCACTTCTTTCCTTTCTTTTTGGCTTTGTTACGCTTGGATATTGCTGCTGCCTTCGCCTTTGCATCAGCCTTGCTACTGGCACCCCATGCCCGGAGTGATAATAACAACCGTGTCGGCTTACCATTTCTGTACTCTGGCCCCCTCATGTTTCCCATACGAGCCAAGAAACTAGCCCTTCTGGGGTTGTCACCTTTCTTGACAGGTGCTTTTAGATTCGATCCTGTGGTGCGTTTGAAGAAAGCCCTGCCAGCCTTGTTCAGCCCACCCTTGGGATTCTGAAATCGTTTAGCTACCATCTGACAATGCTCTCATGCGATCCACCAAACGTCTAGCCCGATTGGGTACTTGAGTGTACCACCGCGAGTCCACCATCTCATCTGCCGCTTTGTTCCAATCTCTAGCATCTACACCAGCCTTCATACCTTTGAACTTGCTGAGTCTGGGTCTGCCCATATTAAACATCATGTTTGCAATGATGTGCTGACATTCTTCGGGCAGATCATCAAAGTCATCATACAGCACCCGGCACTCATCAAGAGTCACAGCCATGTCAAGAGCAAACAACTGACGAACACGCTCTTGCTCAACCGTGGTGCCTACAGGTTTACCATATTCTTCGTCAGCTTCAGTGATAAGATGGCCAATACCACAAGTTTCCAGACCGTGCGTGTCTAGGTATATCTCGTACTTGCAGCCTTCGTCTTCGGCTATCTCTTCACGGAGTTTATCTTTGTTCATTTCTTCTTCTTTGTGGTTGTCTTCTTTTTCTTCTTGCTACCACCGCGTAGCAAATCCGAATCAGCTTTTCTTGCACCACCCTTACCAGACACAAAAGATTTTACCCTGCCCATAGCCCACTGATGCGCGGATACCTTTGGCCTTGAGCCTGATGAATAGTATGCACCTAGCCCACGCTTGTAGACCTTATCAAGAGTTGCTTTGGAATACCGTGATGCGCCTGAGATACTTGCAAACCTAGACATTACATTACCTTTCGCAAGTCAACGCCAGTTTGCGCTGCTAATTTTGTAATTCCCCTCAACGCATCATTTCTTTTTTGATTCTGTTTTGTTCTTTTGATTTTTTTAAGAAAAAGATGATAGGCTTGAGGATTGGGATGAGTTTTTGCTAACTGAACCTGCTCAGCTAGTGTTGGATATCTTTTTGTCATTATCCGCGACTCCTCTGTTTGCTAATACGATCCATCATAGCTGGGGTCAGCTTGCCTTGCCGATACAGTTTGGCAGTACGCTTGATCTCTGCCTCACGCTTCTTTGGGTTCTTTGCACCGCGAACATATTTCTTTGGCACACCACCTTTTGTTTTAGGAACCTTTGCAAACTTACGTTTCATCGCTTCTTCCTCTTGGCTTGCTTAAAGTTCTTTGCAGTTGGCGCACCCTTCTGCCCAACCTTACGCATCTTCTCACCACTGCCAGCCTTGATACGCTTACGCTTTGCATGGATGTTGCGATACAAACTCATCACTTTCTCCTAAATTTATCAAGCCCTTTCAAACCCAGCCCAGCCAAGATTGTGACATACAAAATGTTCTGATACCAGTCCGGCAACTCACTAAGTCGCTCAAATCCAGATTTTACAACATCTTCCATACCCGGAATAAATGATAAAATACAAGGAGTTAGCACGGCTATTGTGATTACCTCATCCTTCCAAGACCCCTTGGTGGACTCAGCCATAATCATTTCCCACTTGCTGTCATGCTGGGCAGCGTTCTTCATTATCTCTGATTTGGCCTTTTCTTTCTCTACTTTGCCTTCAAGAAATGTCTGGGCCAGACTGCCAACAACGCCTAATAATTGTATCATCGTGAAAGAACCCCTTTTGGCATAGGCTTGCAACTCCAGCCTACAGCCTTATAACCCCTCATGTGAATATGCACACGTTCTGCCAAAACAAAAGCATGACTCATACAAGCCCTTTCTGTATCATGCCACTTTTGCGCCTCAAGAAACGTACATTGCTCTCTTTGCACTGCGCTTGTGCCTATCAGACAAGCAATGACTACAGCCTGATACATCACTCTTTTGGTGTCCTTGCTTCTTTGCCAAGATAGATACCATACACGCCTGTCATCACGCCCATGATTACAGATACAAATGCAGACTGCTGTGTTGTTGGTTCTTCAAGATTCATAAACCATTCTGCACAACGCCATGACATAGCAACAGATGCAAGCATTGTCAGCTTGGCTGTTAGATTAAATTGTATGTATCGTTTCCACCAATTTGTCATAACACAATTTCCTCTGCACTACTTTGAGCAATAGTAGCGAACAAGAAAACAAACAATGCCACTGCTACCGCGATAATACAGGTGACAAGTAGCGTTGTTTTAATCGTTTCTTCAATCTCCTTGGCCCTTCTTGCAGCCTCTCTACGCGCCGCCTTCTCCGCTTCCTTTTGTTCCCTAAGTTTCTGATTATGATGGTTGACGATTTCATTCCATGTGTCTGGGCCAAACCGCAAGTTAATCATAGTTTTGATTTCTTGCATTTGCTCCTGTAATTTTTTGGCTTCAAGAACTGCATCAATACTACTTTGGAACTTGATGTCACCCACACCAGCTTGTTTATTACGCTCCTCATTGAGTTTCTTTTGACAGTCAAACAGTGTGCCGATTTGTTGTGAAATATCAGCAACAGATTGTGCATCATTTATCCGAGCCTTGATAAAAGCAATCGCATTGGACGCTGCGGTAACAGCAGCTATTGCTGTTGTTACTGGCTCCATCAGATAGCATCGGGCCAATCACTGATTGGCGCATTGCCTGTTGGATTTCCATCACTATCAACCGGGGTATCGTACAATGCCATAAATTTTGCATGAGTTTTTACAGCATTGATTGCTGTTTCGATGTTTGCACAGGACGTTCTAACCGCTGTTCTGTAGGTGCTTACATCAGACGGTATGGCTTTGTCAGTCTCTGCTTTGCGAGTAACGTACCAGTCATACGGCGCAAGTAGACTAGCCGCATCTGTCTTGGCTTGTGCAATGGCTACAGATTTTAAACCTAGTATTACCATCTGCTTGCCAGTTATAGGATCGTTTACAGCCTTACCTTCATCATCCACCGCATTTACATCTGTCAGGCTTTTGGGAATCAATGTACCGTTAGTTTTTCTACCATGATAAAATCTGTTATCGTAAGCTGCTTCTGATGCTGGTGGGTCTTCCCATGTAATACCAATAGCTTTCTTTTCATCAGCACTATACCGCATCCAGACTTTTGGATACTGTGTGCCATCTGCCCCGGTGAACTCTCGTCCTTCTTTTAATGTTTTCCCATTATATTTCCACGGCATAACAATCTCCTATCGTGCATTAGCAAATTTAAATGGGGCTTCAGCAAAGGCGAGGTAGATGTAGGTTATTCCAGATTGATTCCACCCAACATTTGATGTGCGAACCTTAAAGCCATTACTTAAAAAATCAGACCTTTCACCACCGCCAGCACCCTCTGCGCTATATTCTGCGCTTGAAGAATTTGCAGCTAACTCTGCATCTGTATGATTGAATGTGTCTCTTTTGCTATCGTGAATGTACCAACTATAAGTATTACCTGCGCCTTTCACCATAACCCAAGCTGGCCTGAATCCTGTGTGGACGAATGGCCCGTCTGCACTGCCGTTGCCCGTATATGACCCAAATTTGCTGTAGCCTTCAACACTGTGAAAACAGTAGGCTATCATTTTATCTGATCCTTCATTAGCAGATGCATTTGATCCTACAGAAAATACAGTAGATGTTGGTGCAGTATCATTCCAAACATCTGCATTATCTACCGCTGCCCCTGTGCCATTCAAACTTAGATAATCAGTCTCAGCATCACTTACTGCTGCTTTAACGTAGTTGAGCCATATACGACCTGCGGTAGAGTCTCTGTTTTTCACAATGATGTGTTCTGGCGCAGATGATAAGCCATGTCCGATTGTTCCTGCCGAACCTGTGCCAGTCCAAGACACAATCGAAAATCCTGCATCCTGATTAGCCGACACACTTGATGTAATGCTGCCATTGGAATTACTTGATGCGCTACCACCAGCTTTCCAATTCCAAGCGACATATGTTTGACTGCTTTGATTTATTCGTCCGTTTGACCCTATAGAAAAACCATCGGTATCAAAACTTGTTTGTGTAGTTGTTGAGTAATTTTCTTCATCGCCAGTTGAATTACTTTCAAGTCCTTTATTAACTCCACGCACAACATCTAAAAGCGTATGGCCTGATGTACTCGACCTTTCTTTGGCCCATATAAAATCAGGTTGAAATCCTACACCCGTAATGCTTTGAGTTGAGCCGTTGCCAGTCCAAAGCACCGTATTAAAATTATCGTCAGCTTGGCTGCTTTGTCCGGGGCCGATTGTTGGGTCTGGCAAGTTGGATGTACATAAAGCTAGATGATCTGATGGTGGAGCATAAGCAAAGTCACCTATGCCATTTGCGTCTGCGTTGCCCCCAGCAGATACTGCTCCAGTGAAGGTGCTATCTTGTCCAAAATTAAATATTACACCACGATTAGTTGCGCCTACATAAAATGGAAAGTTTGGCTCCGTTGTTGAAACAAGCGCATGAGTAGTTCCAACTGCTGAACCATCTAAATAAAATTGCACCTCGTCATCATCTACATTGACTGCAACGCCTAAAACTTTTCCAGCAGTAACCGCCGTGAGAGAACTTTGGGCAGCAGAACCCCCACGATTTATTTGGCCTAAACCAAGATACCCAACGCCATAAGTAAATGCTTGTGGATATGGACTTGAACCACTTAATACATTTGAAGCTGTAACAATTCCAACCTGATTATCTTGCACATTACCACCACCCGGAGTTAAATATCTTGCTTCAAAATACCATTTGCCGCTTGTTGGTATGCCAAAAGTCCCACGAATTGCTTTATAATCTCCTGACGGCACTACCTTTAAATTACCCTCAGAGAGAGTCATACTGTTTTTATCTAAAGGGTTCATAACACCAAAATTATTGCCTGTGGGGCTATCCGGCACGACATCGCTTGCGACTAGGTTGGTTGGACTCCAATCATTTGTACCATCGGTAGTGTTTGCATTGTTACCAATATCACTACTATCGGCAAAATTTAGGTAGTATCCGGCTGCACCATATGAAAGACCTGTTACCTCTTTGGCCGTCCATATTCCGTCCCTAAATTCTCCAAAATTATTTTGGTCATAAACTGCGCCATCAATCCAATGCCACTCTGCAAGATACCCATCGAAATGCTGTCCACCTGATGGCGTCAATCCACTTATTCTTTTTGCTTGAGCATCGTTGATTCTATCACCGCCAGTCGGTGAAGACAGTTGAGTTTTTGTGTGTGAAATCTCTACCCCATTTACATAAATATTCAAATTACTGGAAAGGTTTGATGTGGTAATACCATTTGCGGTCATTACAATGTGATACCATTGTGCCGGATCACGAAACACTGGAACAGAAAACAGGTTAGCATTTGCTCCGCTAGAATTAAACGGACTTACACCAAATCTATCATCAGATAAAAAGTAAAAACCACCTCTAGCACTAACAGCACCAGAGTAATAAATATATTGCGTGGTGCTTAAGACGCCGCGTTTAACCCAAAAACTAACAGTCCATGTTCCGGCTGTAGCACTTGAAGGCGTAAATGCAAGATATGAACTATCACCATCATTGAAGCGTAAAGATTGGTCAATGGTATGAGTGAAAAAACCAGTGCTGGCCGGATCACCTGCGCCTGATGACTTAATAATGCTCATTAGGTCAAGGCTCCTGACGCTGACACAGCTATCGTGTTGCTGCCTGACGCTGCACTGCAATAATACGCGAGATGATATGTCCCAGCCGTTGTAAATGCCGTGAGAGTGGTGGCATTGATTGCCACATCAGCGTGGGCTGATACTGTATGACCCCCACTATTTATCAATAATATGTTTCCAGACTGTCCGGCGGCTGCGTTAGTAAATGTAAGCGTAAAGTTACCGCTTGGTGTGCATTGGAAATCGTTGCCGACAGCAAGATCAAAACTGCCATCGTTATCAGTCGTCACATGGCCAGATGCTCTGCCAGCTACGGTGATGTCATCACCAACCACCACATCACCCCCATTGATAGTGCCTGTGGTAGTAATTGTTGATGAGCCATTATCTATATTGCCAAAACCGCTTGAAATACTACAGCCAGTGGACAATGTTTTGTTTGTCAACGTATCTGATGAAACAAGAGATACAAGAGTCGAATCTGCCCCTGCTGGCAAAAGCATGGTGTTTGTAACTGATGCGCTGTGCGGTTGTGATGCTAGGGTCTGACCATGACTGTTAGATTCGCAGTTGAGAACTATCCTGCCAGAGTTTGTGTTGCCTCGCACTACAACTGTGCCAGTGCCATCTGGCGCAAGGTCTATAGTTGCGTTAGATGTGGTAACAATATCCTGACCATTCATATCAAGATCGCCGCCTAGCTGCGGTGTTGTATCTGATACGACATCTGTAAGAGTACCAGCACCATCAGCGCCACTATAATTAAAATCAACACGGATGCCATCAGCGTTGCTGAACGAACCGTTGCTGGCAAGATGACCGACAGGAACCTTGGTATATCCTGATGCGTTTGTGACTGCTCCTGTTACCTTGAACAGAGCAAAAGTAGATGGCGTGCCTTCTTTTTCAATGGAGATGATGCCTCTGGCTGTGGCATTGCTGATGTCATCAAAAGTCTGCACAAATGTAGATATGGTTGCGCCATTATCATCTACATCATCAAAATACATTTCAGTCACAGATGCGATAGTGGCGTTGTTCAACGCCAGCTTACCAGCACCGGGGTCAGCATCAGATGTGCTGTTGCTAAAAGTTAACTGCATACCAGCAGAGTTGCCTGTCGCGCCAGTATTACCAGTGACTAGACCAAATGCCAGTGCAAGTGCGCCAGAAGCTGCCGTGTAAGTCGCAGAAGCGGTAGGAGAGCCACCAGCCGACACTGCTGAAACAGATGCTGTAACAGTGTCAACTTTTCCTGTCGTAACCGTTAAATCTCCACTGCCATCAAAACTAAGCAATTTGTTTGCTCTGTCTGCTGCCGATGTCGTAAACTCAGAAGTCGCAATAATATTTGTTTTTGAAACTTTGATTGCGCGACCAATCTCTTCTTCCAACTCTTGTACAATAAAGGTGAGTTTATCTAAGGCATCTTCGTGCGTAGCCGCTGGGAAAGGATCGTTAGCCACATAGTCCGTAAGCTGCGTTCTGGCTGTTGTGCGTAGCAACACAACTGTCTCACCGCTTGCTGGTATGTTGCCAGAGGTAAACACAACATTGCCACCACTAGCGCTTCCAACACCTGTTACAGTGTAGTGAGTTGTTTTAGTTTTAGTGGTTTCTGCGCCTGTCGAGTCAGTACGAATGATGACTGTAATATCATCATCATCAAATATCTTGAAGTTATACGAAAACGTATCGTTAGATCCGTCACCGCTGGCGCTTCTTTTGGTTGTTGTGCTACTAACTGTCATATCAATCTCCAGTAGTTCCGCATGTTATCAAATAAATCATCAAACGGCTAGTCCACTCTACTTTCCGTAGGTAAATCCTCTGTGGCTATCCTTATGGCGTTCTGTATTCCGATAGCGTTTGAAAAAGGCAGGGCTGTTAGGAGTGACCTAGCCTTGCCTCTACTCATTTGATAGTCTGGGTTTAGACCTGTTCTTACTGCTGTTTTAAGTGCGTTTTCTGCACCAGTAGCACCAAACAAAATCTGATAACTTGGGTTGCCTGTTATAAAGTTGCTATCAAGTCCACTGCTTCTATAATTAGCAAAAAATGGATCAGCCCCATAAATATCAAATGCTGTGTCTATGCCCCCCGGTATAAAAGCTGCATAGCTTGATCTTGCAAACGTAGCTTTCGCTATGGCACTAGCCGAAAGCCTTTCTTCCTTACGTTCTCTCTTTTCTTTATCACTCAAGCCAATCATTTGGATGTTTTGCTGTGCAGTGTAAGCCAAACCAGCAGAAATAGACGAATACATCATGGCTTGAAAGGCTCTCATATCACGCATTGCAACATTATGAAGAAGCTGTTTTGCATGAGAAACAACCATAAACGTCCTAAATTGAACCAAAACCTTTCCATATTCTTTAGTCATAAATCGACTGAGATTGCCTAAATCATTTTGCTGTATGGCTCTTCTTGTCCATCTTGCAACAGCTATACCTAAAATATCTCTTGCTTTTGCTCCCTCGGCAGTTTGCCCCCACTCTTCTAAATTAATTTGTCGTAGTTTTTTTGTTCTAAATAAAAACGAATTTTCAAGAGTTGCGTGTTTTTTCATATATTTAAAAACAAGATTAGCTTCTTCTTCCCCAAGACCAAGACTGTTCATTCTTGCCATATGCCGTGAAGAAAAACGACTAAGTTTTTTTCCAGAAAAAGCCATATCTGCAATAGTTTGCATAACAATTCTGGATGTTCCACGCTCAAGACCGAGAGTTATGGGGGCCATCCCTGATATGTCAGCAGTCAATCTTTTTGCTCTATCTGCACCTCTTTGAGCGACATCAAGAGTCCTATCAACAATACCAGAAAAACCTCTCTGCATACCGTCAACAGTGCCGCGACCATAGGGTGAGTTTGTTTCAAGCTGATCTAATCTATGGATCATCTGATTTGTCATACGTTCTGCGCCAGTGCCATAGAACGCCTCAATGTCGCGCAAAACTGGGTCTGTCAACTCACCATTTTCAGCGCGTTTGATCATGGCTTTAAACTCAGGTACAACCCTTATCAGACCTCGTATACCACCAACTTGCACAGCGTTTCCAAGTTCAGCAAACTGTGCAAAGCCAACCTGATTCATAAGTCTGATAAAGTTAAAATCTTGTAGAAGACGAGTAACCCTCATAAAGGCACTATCTTGATCGGGAGCGTTTGGTGGCCTTCTGCCTAAAATCATATTGTATATTATTCTTGCAATATCTTCTTCTTTTTTGAATCGTTTTCTATTTCGTTGTCTAACTTTTCCAACGCCCTCATTGATAGCGTAATCTCCAGCCTGACTTATGAGAGCCTCAAAGTCGCTTTCTGATTTGATGCCTTTTTTGGCAAGCGCGATACGTCCAGACATCTCGTTTGCATACAAGGTAAATACTTGTTCTGCATCACGCTCTTGCAAATCTTTTATAGAAAATATTTCTCTTGTGCCTGTAAGTTTGTTCGTTCCCTCAAACTGTGTCTCCATATCAAATCTAAGTCGATACTTTGCCCTTGACGGAACGCCTGTTTGTGACTGTTCAAACAAGCCTAACAACCTATCTAATTCGTCATCACTGAACGGCCTAAATACACCGCCATCTTGTTTTCCAAAACGCTCCTCTTTCATTATCTGCTTGAGCGTGTCTCTGCTGTCGGCAGTAAATAATCGTGAGAAGCCAGAGTCCAGCCCAGCTAAATCACTCTTGATTTTTATGTTCATAGCTTTAGCAATTTGTGCGGCAGCATCTTCAGTAAGATCAGTTGTTCCGTTGACTAACCCCTGCGTCAGCAAACGCTCAATGCCATCATCACCGATCTTACCTCTGAGGTCATCAAACTTAAATTTGTTCCATCTGTGGGTAAAATACGTCAGATTTTCTGGTATGTTTTCAAAACCTTTGACACCAGCCTCTTTTGCTTCACGCAAAATATCTCTGTATAATTCTGCATTTCTTTGAGCCATGCGCTTGACGGCTGGAGAATGTATACCATTTGGGTTCTCAATAGCGTCTGCGACTTGCTCCCCAAAGGATGTTCTTTGCTTTGACTGTGACCTACGGAAAAAGCCAATATTATTTTCTTTTGCCCACGCTTTGTACTCTACACCGTAAGTTTGATAGAACCGTGCAAGTTTTCCTTTGAAAGCGTTTGTTTTCAACAAGTCAGCGGTTGACTCAATGACGTTATTACCGCGCTTGCCAACAGCATCTTCAGCCAAAACCCTGCCTAATCCGTTGATAATTGGATTGTCAGAACTCAGCATGTAGTTTGCCATATCTATACGCGCAGCAGAAAACTCTGACTTTTGCATTTCCCCAAAGTTTTCTATGGCGCTTTCTGTAGCCTCTGGACTTCTTAGATTTCTTTCCATAAGAGGTGGGTCAAATGGGTTTTCAGCCGCGCCAACGCTTTTCTCGCCAAGCAAATCTTGTTTTGCCCTTGCCTCTAACTCTGCTCTTTGTGCGCCTTCGACTTCTTGCAACAGGTTTTCGTGCGCTTGACGCAACTCTGGCTCGTTA
>VTLG01012387.1_pt1 | contig 20166 bp, 26 predicted proteins | sample 4694571 | NCBI WGS metagenome assembly VTLG01 (sample SAMN12604809, study PRJNA352737) | marine metagenome | biome: ENVO:00000447; feature: ENVO:00000209|ENVO:00000569|ENVO:01000036; material: ENVO:00002151; isolation source: viral sequences binned using virsorter ... | reverse complement strand
TTCAATCCATTATTTGCACGTGCGGGCAAACCTACAGGCATTAGAATATATTAAGAACATGGTACTATTGAGGCAAAACTGTGTATAGCTCACTAAATATTTACAATCAGCCCATAACACAAGCTGCTACAACAGTTGCCAGCCCTAACGCGGCTTATCAGCGTATGGCTCAATTTTGGGACTTGATTACAGATTTGAAGGAAGGTACTTATAAGATCAGAAGCGAACACAGAAAATATTTACCACAGGAAGCTAGAGAGACTGACGATAGTTATGACGTAAGACTTAGTAGGTCAACAGTAGTACCATATTTGCAGCGTATAGAGAAAATGCTTTCAGGTATGCTGGTTAGAAAGCCAGTGCGACTAGATGATGTCTCAGACCTAGTAAGAGAGCAATTATTCGATGTAGATTTAGAGGGTAATGATCTCAACGTGTGGCTTTACCAGACAGCAAGGCAAGCTATAAGTTTTGGTCATGTCGGTGTTTTAGTAGATGCACCTAAAGAAGGAGATAAGACTAGGCCATATTGGGTTACTTATACACCAAAGGATATATTAGGGTGGCGGTCTGAAATTGTTGAAGGCTCTAGGCAGTTGACGCAGCTAAGACTAATGGAGCAAGTGGTAGAGCCTGATGGAAAGTACGGTGATAAGATTATTAAGCAGATCAGAGTATTAGAGAGGGGTAGATATGAAATTCACAGGAAAGATGATAAAAAAAATGAATATAAATTGTTTGATGAGGGAGAGATGAGTCTTAAGGATAAGATTCCTTTTGCAGTTGCATATTCTAACCGAGTTGGTTACTACGAAAGCCGCAGCCCACTATATGACATTGCAGAACTAAACCTTAAGCATTATCAAATACAATCTGACCTAGATAATATTTTGCATATTAGCTCTGTACCTTTACTTGCTGTCTTTGGTTATCCCAATGCTGACGAGATAACTACTGGACCCAGTGAGGCACTTTCTCTGCCACCAGAGTCAAGAATGGAATATATTAGTCCATCGGGAGACAGTTATGATAGCCAGTTTCAGAGATTAGCAGATATTAAAGACCAAATAAACACACTATCACTAGCAGCTGTACTAGGTCAGAAGTTAGTGGGTGAATCAGCAGAGGCCAAGCAAATAGATAGATCGCAGAATGATTCAACCATGATGGTAATAGCGCAGCAAATGCAAGACCTTATAGATAACTGCCTAAGATTCCACAGCGAATATCTAAATGAAGCTAATGCAGGCAGCTCCTTTGTTAATAGAGACTTTGTTTCTTCAAGATTACAGCCACAAGAAATAACCAGCCTACTAACCTTGTTTACTGCTGGAACTATTACACAAGAAACATTATTGAACCAGTTATCTGCTGGGGAGGTCTTAGGCGATGACTTTGACGTAGAGGAAGAGATTGAAGGTACACAAAGCGGTGGCTTAACAGAATCAGAACCACCTGAAGAGCCTGATCCAGACCCTGAAGATGAAGAGGAGGAGGAAACAGGGGAAGAATGATAAATGAGTATTCCAGAGGTATTCTTTAGGGAAACTATTGACCTTAATAGATATAGCAATGCAGTAGCTAATAAATTTGTAGAAAACTATATTCAAGTAATTTATGATGCTACTAAGCAGCTAGTAGCACTAGATAAAAGGCAAAAGAAAGTAGGGGTAGATATAGCAGTAGCTCCACAAACAAGAAAAAGATTAAGAGCAATACTTGCACAATCCAAAGCAAGTATGGACAGATGGAATAAAGATGCAACAAAACAAATGATAAAAGAAATGGAAGGATTAGCAAAGATACAGACAGGGTTTATAGAGGGTGAATTACAAAAGGCTGTAAAGTCTGGCGGTATTCCAATAAATTCAGTTGCAGTGAACCAAAGGTATGCAACTTCCTTTGTTAAGACAGACCCTACAAAAATTAATATATTTACCAGCAAACAATTTACTGAAGATGATTTTATCAAGTTTGGGTCGGGTAAATTTGAGCTAACAGCTAGGCAGGGTGCAATGATGACTTTGCCTAATGGCGAAACTGTACAAAAAGCTTTCAGAGGTATTGCTACTAGGAATCAGGCATTGTTAGCTAGAACTATAAGGGCTGGAGTTTTTAGTGGTGAGCCAGTAAACCAGATAGCAAAAAAATTAGTTGGTCAATTAAATTTTGAAGATACTGCTAAAGCCGCTGGACAGACAAAACTTGCAACTCACCAGATCAAAACAATAGTAAGAACTTCAGTCAATCAGGTACAGAATCAGGCTTCTCAAGCTGTATATGCAGCAAATAAAAAAGTAGCACCAAGATATGAATATGTTGCAACGCTAGATAGCAAGACTAGCAATGTATGCAAAAGGCTTGATGGCAGAAAGTTTCAGTACAATAAAGGACCAACGCCACCACAGCATTTCAACTGTAGATCTACAACTGTTCCAGTTGTTGACTATGAAGGGTTAAGCAAGCGCAAAGGGTTTGAAGATTTAACAGAACCACCAGTAGGTAAGGTAGTTAGCAGGCCTAGTGCTACTGGAAGAGTCCCACAAGGCACACAATATGGTGATTGGTTACTGCAACAAGATAAAAAACTACAAATAAAGACTCTAGGCACAGAAAAAAAAGTCGATTTTTTTAAAAAATTGGCAAAAAAAGAAGGTTCAGGACACGCGGCAATAAGAAAAATGATAAGGAATGACGGAACAGAACTACCACTGGATAAGTTAGAAAAAATATATGCCAAGCCTGTAGTGGCTAAGAAGGTAGCAGCACCAGTAGCTAAAGCGCCCAAGATTAAAACATCGCCAACTATGACTACTGAAGGTGTTGATAAGTGGCTGGCTAAAAACAAGATTGGGAATATTCAGGACTTTACCGAGGATAGTTTGGACAGCTTGGAGAAGTTAGGAGGCTTGACAGAGAGGAATGTAAAACGTATGCGATTGTTTATGAAAAAGGCTAAAACTGTTAGCCAATACAATATGCACAATGAAAGAACTGGTACATACACTAATTTACAGCAGAGATTTTTAACTGGTGACAATCTAAAAGCTTTTGCAGAATCACATAAAGCTGCGGTTAAAAGATTTGAATATATTGATAAATTAGATGTGAAAGATTTACCACAAAATACTAAAGATTGGAAATATGTATGGAATGGGGTCGGTGATGGAATGACAAAAAGATTAACCTCTAGAAAAGTACTATTTGAAGACAGTATTGAATTATTAAAGGAGAACAAGCTACCTAGAATAGCTTTCCAGCAAAAGGTAACTAACAGTTTATTTGCTTCTGCCACTGGTGGTACAAATGGCTTTACAAACTTTGGTACAGGAATGATTCATACCCAATTACAGAACAAAGCAAGAAAAGTATCTGTAACAGTTGCTAAAAAAATGAAAAAAATATCAAAAGAAACTCTAGATAATAATTTCAAATTTTCTAAATTTAAAGGAACTAAATTTGATCGTTATATGCAGGCAAGAAGGGAAGGTATAAGCGAAGTTTGGAATAATGGCACACCTATGGACGATTCCTTTGATTGGTTAGATACTCTGGTGCATGAGATGGGACACCAAGTACACTACCAATCTGGTGCATTAAATTTAGGCAGACAATATGCAAAAGACAAAGGCATGACTTATGTAACTGGCTATAGTCGATCTAATCATCTAGAACAATTTGCAGAAGCTTTCACACAATATATTTTTAATCCAGAGGGGTTGCAAGATAAAGCACCTCGCTTGTATAAATGGGTAGATGCAACTTTAGACCAATCTCTGAAAAACTTATGATGTTATTTGAAGCGGCAGAACTAATTAACAAGTTCCCAAAAAATAAAAGAGTGCCAAAACAAATTTATGATCAGATACAAAAATCTAGTGGTCAAGAAAAAAAAGACTTTCAACGATTGATTGAAGGCTTATATGTATTAGCTATTGAAGATGAGGACTTTGACATACTTAACAAGTACTTTGGATAGCTATGCCATTAAGAAAAGGTAAATCACAAAAAATTATCTCAGCTAACATTCGTAAGCTTATGAGAGAAGGCAAGACACTTAAGCAGGCTCAAGCCATTGCATTAACAACTGCTAAAAAACGTAAAAGGAAGTAATATAGTTACAGCTACTTTTATTGTTATGCCTTCACACTATGGATCAATGAAACCAAAGGGTAAAAAGAAAAAGGTTAAAAAGGGAGGAAAAAAGTAATGGGATATATTTTTAAAGTACAGGGCGAAGAGGAAACTAAAAAACCTAAAGAAACTAAGCCTACTGCTAAAAAGAAAACTAAAAAGTGACAAAAAAGTTTAGACGACGACCAAAAGATAAAAAAACTGGTTTACCTAAAGTTTATCTTTCTGGAGCTAAAAACAAAGCTGCAAAGGCTGCCGAAATAAAAAAAACAGCAGCAGCCTATAAACGTGGTGAAAAAATTGATTTAAAAGCTATTTCCAAATTTAGAGTTTCTCAAGATGGCACCAAAAAAAAGAAAAAGCGCAAAAAGTAAATCTACCAAAGCTGCGACCATTAAAAAAAAGGCAGAGAATAGTATTTACACTGTCGGCGATTTAAATAAAGTTTACGCGCGAGGTGTTGCAGCTTATTTAAGTTCTGGCTCAAGAAATGTATCTGTTGGAGCTTGGTCTATGGGTCGTGTTAGTAGTTTTATAAGCGGAGGCGGTGCAAGAAAAGCAGACATTGACATACACCAAAATAGAAAGAAAAATCCTAAAAAAAGATGAAGTTAACTACAAGACAAAAAAATACTTTAGCTAAACATCAAAAGGCGCATGGTCATACTAAGGCGCACATGGATTTTATGAAGCGCAAAATGAGAGAAGGAGTTTCTTTTACAGAAGCTCATAGATTAGCAATGAGAAGGAAAGGCAAATGACTATAAAAAAAGGTGGTCATATTTTTAAAGGTTTGAACCAACCAATAAAAACACCAAACCACAAATCGGGTAAAGCTGGTGCAGTTGTTGTAAAAGTTGCTGGTAAAGAAAAGCTAATTAGATTTGGTTTACAAAGTGCTGATAATAAACCACCAAGGAAAGGAGAATCACAAAAAGATAAAGATAAAAGGGCAGCTTTTAAGGCAAGATTTAGAAGACTTATTAAGAAAGGTCCAGTCAGTGCGGCTTATTGGGCTGACAAAACTCGTTGGTAGGTTATCATTTATATTAATTATTGTTAAAATTTATTTATGGCTGACGAACCAATCAAACCAAATCCACCTGTAGATACAGCAGCGTTAATGGCAGAAGTTGAAGCACTCAGAAAAAGCAACAGAGAAATTTTAGACGATTACAAAAAAGCAAAGGAAGCGGCCAAAGCTGTACCACCAGATGTTGATGTAGATGCACTTATTGCTTTTAAACAGCAAAAAGAAAAAGAAGAACTAGAAGCAAAGGGCAGATATGATGAAGCTATTGCAAAGCAGGCTCAACAATATCGTGATGCTGAAGAGGCAAAGAATAAAAAGATACAAGAGCTAGAAGCTAGACAGAGACAGCTTGAAGTGGAGGCACCAGCAGTAACTGCACTTGCTGATGTAGTTCACGACCCACAATATGTTTTGTCTCGTATTGATAAAGACCAACTAGCTAGAGAGACAGATGGAACAGTTGTTGTAGTAGATGGTTATAACAGAACACCTGTAAAAGAGTGGGCTATGTCAAAAATGCCAGCTTGGGTACAAAAAAATCCAAGACCGCAGGGAGGAGGAGCAACAACAACTAAAGTTCAAACAGAATCTATAGCAGCTGGTGAAAAGAATCCATTTGCCAAAGAATCTTTCAACCTTACAGAGCAAAGTAGGTTATTTAGAACAGACATAAATAAATATAATATGCTCAAAAATGCAGTTAGCGGTTAGTATAGTAACAACGTGGTTGTGCTACGTCAGAGGTTGTGCCTCGAAGTAAACATATTTATTAAATTCTAATGGCGACATTACGCAGTGATTTAATAATTCCTGAGGTGTTTACTCCCTACTTAATCGAAGCTACAACACAAACTGACAGCTTCCTACAAAGTGGGGTAGTACAACCTTTGGCAGAATTGAATCTATCCGCAGAGAGAGGCGGAGACTTTGTAAAGATACCTTTCTACAAAGCTAATTTGTCTGGAGATTTTGAAGTCTTATCTGACTCAACATCATTAACACCAGCAAAGATTACAGCTGATAATCAAATTGCAGCTGTACTACATAGAGGTCGTGCGTTCAGTTCTCGTGACTTAGCTGCTCTTGCAGTTGGTGGCGGTGTTGACCCAATGGCTGCTATTGCTCAGAAGATGGCGGCATACGTCAACAACCAAAAGCAGAAGGATTTATATTCTTGCTTAACTGGTGCATTTGGTTCAATCAATGCAAACTCAAGTAGTTCAGCATTATTTGATCTAACTATTGATTCTGAATCAGGTGACAGCCCTACAACTTTAAGTCCTAGACACGTTGCTAAAGCGCAAGCTTTACTAGGCGATCAGGGTGGTAAGTTGACAGCTATTGCAATGCATTCAAAAGTTTTTTATGACTTGGTTGAAAGAAATGCGATTGATCGTGTTTACGATAATACAGGCGCTCCAGACGGAGATGCCACAGGTGGTAGCACAGTAAGAGCATTTGATGGCCCAAATACTGTAAACAGTTTCATGGGTTTACGAGTAATTGTTTCAGATGATATTCCTACCACTGGTAGCGGCTCATCAACAGAGTACTCTACTTTCTTCTTTACACAGGGAGCAGTAGTTACTGGAGAGCAGGCACCAATCAGAACACAAACTGATAGAGATATTCTTGCTCTAGAGGAAGCAATGGCAGTTGACCTTCACTACATTTATCACCCAGTAGGGTTGAAATATGCGGTATCAACTGTTAACCCCAACAGAAGTACTCTTGAAACTGTAGGCTCTTGGTCGAAGGTCTATGAAACAAAGAATATCGGTATTGTTAGAGCTACTAACGTATCTAATCAGGATTAATCATGCCATCACTATTTGAAGTAACTGCTGGGTCTTTGGTAGGCCCAACAACAGGTGGAACTGTAACTCAGGCCACTAATAAATCAACAGGTGTAACTCTTAATACAGAGTCTGGTCAAATCACAATGAACAATGCACAGCTTGACGCTGGCACAGAAGTAACTTTCACAGTAACTAACAGCAAGATTGCAGCAACAGATGTTGTCGTAGCTTGTCATGGTTCTGCGGGTACGGCTGGTTCATATCTTGTGAATGCCAATACCATTGCTAGTGGTTCTTTTGGAGTAACAGTTTCTAATGTATCTGCTGGTAATTTAAGCCAAGCAATCGTTATTAACTTTGTTGCTCTTAAGGGTGCATCAAGCTAATGGCAATGTACGCATTTAGGCGTATGAGAGAGAGAAATGAGGCTGCTCAAAAGGCAGCTTCACTCACTCAAACTCTAGAAAAGCCAAAACCAAAATCTAAGCCCAAAAAGGTAAAACTCAATGGCGATAACTCTTGACGCAACTGTTGGTGGTGCTAACTCAAACACTTATATAACTCTTGCTGATGCAAACTCATTTATTGAAGGTTTAATCCTCAGTGATGACAATGCCGCATGGGACGGCTCAAGCAATGATAATAAAAATCGTGCTTTATTTACAGCAGCCCAAAGAATTGATAGAGAAAAGTTTTTAGGGGCAAGGGTAGCTGATACCCAAGCTTTAGAGTGGCCTAGATCGGGTGTAAGGAAACCAGATACATACACCAACTTGTATGGCTTATCATTTCCAAATAGATTAGTCGCAGATTATTACCTAGACACAGAAATACCAGATAGGGTAAAACACGCTCAAGTCATTTTGGCTGTTTATCTGAACAATAATAGGAACGGATTAGAACTAAGTGGTTTGGAAGACTTTGCCGCTGTAAGTATTGGTAATATAAATGTAACTCCTAGATTTTATGGAGCTGTGGGCATTGATCGAATACCGCCAATCGTTGACCACTATCTAATGGGTATTAGAATAGGCGGAAGAGCAAACTTATCAATTAAGAGGTCATGAAAATGGGTTACGGCTATGAGTATCCAGCAGCAATTATTATTACCGATACAAGCGCCCATACAGGCAGATTTGGTAAAGTGCATTGTTTAACAGATGCAGAAGCTACTTTTGTTGCAGAAAACATAACAGAAAATGGCTCGGCTACTATTAATGGCATCACAATGAAAGCTTCTTCTGAAGTCTGTGGAGTTATTACAAGTATCACTCTTGCTAGTGGTCAGGTTATTGCTTATTTCTTATGAGTCTTGCAAAAGCACTAAAAAAAGCTGCCAGCGCTTCACTAAAAAAACTTGGCGGTGATGTAACTATCAGACAGGTGACAGCAGGGGCATACAATACCACTACTGGAGCTATCACAGAGTCTACATCTGATACGACTATCAAAGGTGCATTGAGTAATGTTTCAAAGAATCAGGTAAACGATTTGATTGAATCACAAGATAAACTGCTGACTATATCTGCGGGTGATCTTACATTTGCACCAACAACCAAGGACAGAGTGGTGATAAGTAGCGTAGAATTTAAAATTATTCAAGTTATTGTGAATGAGCAGAATAATACACCAGTTAGTTTTGATCTTATCTTGAGGTAATATGGCCAGACAAATTTCTATCTTGCAAATCCCAAAGGTAATGGAGGAATCTGTAGAAATTTTGGTACAGGCAACAACTTTAGAGTGGACAGCCAGAGTAAAAAAGGCAACACCAGTATTTAAGCCTAGAGCAAATGAAAAAGGTGTAGGAGGCTCTTTAAGAAATGCTTGGCAAACACAAATAAAAAAGTTCAGCGGTACTGTATCAAACAATTTGCCATATGCAGAGCCAGTTTGTTTCGGAGAAAATTTACCACCATCTTGGGGCGATGTTTACAGAACAAGACAGAATACACAGGCTGGTTATCCAGAACTTATTGCTAAAGAATTACAAACTTGGGCTGACGGAGAATACAGCAAGATTAAAAGGAGTATCTGATGGCTGCTACAGATTTAAACACAGTTCGATCAACAATAGAGGCTAGATTAGCAACAGAACTAGCCAGCAGCCCTGCCATTCCTGTTGTTTTTAACAATATGACGTTTGACTCTACTGCTGAAGATACCTTTGTACAGTGCATTACAAGCTTTGGTGCGAATACATATTTAACTCAGGGTGGTAACACTAATTCTCAAGTTTTGATAGCTGGTTTGATACTCCTTAATGTTTTTACTGAGGAGGGTATAGGAGCAGGGTCAAACTATACAATTTGCAAAAGACTTAGAGACTTATACAATAGAATTACAGTATCAAGTGTTATTTTTGATGCACCTATTGGTCCAGAAATTTTGTCTTCGAGTCCACAAGGTAAGTTTCAAACTCAAATCAGAATAACATTTACAATTTATGAGGATCTTTAATCATGCCAAAACTTGTTATTACAGAAGCAATGCTAGATGCTATTGAAGCTGTCAAAGGTAGAAGAGAGGCAAATTATTGGGATAATGATTGTAAAAGATATATGGAGAGTCAACAAAATTCTAAAAAAGATGTAAAAAACTCCGAAAAGAGTTAATATATTTGTAAATCTTTCTTTTTTTTGTCATGACAGCTCTTAAGGGTGATGTAGGTAAAATCATGTTCCACAATGCTGGTGGTACTGAAGCTGATGTAGGTCAAACAAGATCATGGACTTTGTCTGTAAGTAAAGACACACTGGAAGCTACAAAACAAGGTGACACAGCAAAAACATTTATAGGTGGATTAATTTCTGGTGAGGGTTCAGCAGAACTTTTATACGACCCAGATGAAACAGGCGCAGGCTACACAACATTTATTGATGATGTATTAACCACTGGTGACAATGGTGATGCATTGTTTGAATTGTTCCCTGATTCTTCAACTTCAGCAAAAAAAATAAGTTTTTCTGGAATTATTACAAGTGCTGAATACGCTGCCACACTTGGAGAAACACAGTTAATAAACATTTCGTTTATTACTACTGGTGCAATAACTAACGCTATATAGTAAATTAAGATTATCTCGCACTTAATTTATGGCAGAAAAAAGAACCCTCGACCTTTTAAAGGAGTCGTTTGACCTTTCTAAAAGGCGCAAATTTGACGTTACAGATAATAATGGTAATGTTGTGGTCAGTTTATATTTCAAGGCCATTACAAGGGCTGACAGAGCCAGAGCAACGCAAAGGGCTGGAAGTGATGACCCATTGATTGTTTCTACACATATGCTTTGTCAGTTGGCAGAGAAAGAAGATGGTACAAAAGCATTTCACCCAGCAGATTTTGCTAACTTGCAAAATGAGTTGCCAGAAGCTGTATTAAATCAGATCGAATTGTTTTTATTTGGTGTTAACGAAAGCGCAACTATAGATAACGCAAAGGAATCTTAAAGGGGGATAACTGGTTAAATTTTGAGTTTTTCCTTGCAACAGAATTAGGTAAAACAATTAGTGAATTGAGAACACAACTCACAGAAGAAGAGTTGATATTTTTTGCTGGATATTATGAATTAAAGTATGATAGAGAAAAAAAAGAAGCAGATGCAATCAAGCGCAAATCAAGATATAGTTAAAGGAGTTATTGTTTAGTCGTGGCAGTTTCTAATGTAGAACTTAGAGTTAATGCCACACAAGCTGTCACAGCGTTAAAGAATGTTGATGCACAGGCAAAGAAATTTAATACAACAATCACGGGTTCTAGTGGAAGATTAAGAGATGCGAATAAAAGTTTAGTAGGATTCCCACAAGGTTTAAGAGCTACAGGAGCAGGGGCTAAAGCGGCTGGTGGTGGGGTAGCAGTTTTAGGAAATGCAATTAAAGCGTCATTAGGTTTTATTTTTGGAATTACTACTGCTGTTGCTGCACTTGGCAAGGTTTTTCAAAATTTAGCTGCTTCTGATTTTGCAAGCGCAAAGGTAAAAACTCTTGGGGTAGACGTTGATACCTTAAAACCTAAACTGGCAAGTCTATCAAATGAGCTTAGTGGTCAAGTCTCACAACTTGCTTTGTTATCCGCTTCTTATGATGTAGCGTCTGCTGGTTTTGGAGAAGTCGCAGAACTTTCGGATGTATTAAAGGCATCACAATTAGGTGCTACTGGTGGATTTTCAGAATTAGCTACTGTAGCTGATGCTACTACCTCTGTTTTGAATGCTTATGGTCTGGAATCGGACAAAGCCGCAAAGTTAATTGATGGATTTATTCAGACTCAAAATGATGGTAAAATTGTTGTAGATCAATATGCACAACAGATAGGTCGACTTGCACCTATAGCGGCTGGTGCTGGTGTAAGCATAGATGAACTTAACGCTGCAATATCTACTGTCACTGCTACTGGTGTTCCAGTTGAATCAACCTTTGCTGGACTACGACAAGTTATTGCTTCAATACAAAAACCGACAAGTGAAGCTGCAAAAGCGGCTGAAAAACTTGGAATAGATTTTAGTGCTACTGCTTTAAAGACAAAAGGACTTAGCGGCGTATTAGCAGAAGTTGTAGAAAAAGGTGGTGCAAGTGAAGAAACACTAGCATTATTGTTTGGTTCTGTCGAGGCTAGGACTGCAATCTTGCCTTTGTTAAATGACCAGTTGGTAACGTTTAATAAAAACCTAGAGAATCAAGCTAACGCACAGGGAGTGGCTGCTAAGGCTGCATTTGAAGCACAGAACACTATACAAGGACAACTTACAAGATTAGGTACTGCATTTACAAATCTAACTACTGAAGGATCAGAAATTGGAATTGTATTAAGAGAATCTCTTAAAATAGCCGCAGTTACAGTTGAAGCTTTAGGTTCTGCATTCAAAATAGTCCTAGCACCAGTTAGAGCCGTTAGTGCCGCCGTAGGTCAAATAGGAAAGATAATAGGAGAGTCACTTGGAATAGATGGAACTAATGCTTTATTTAGTCTTGAACAAGGTTGGATTGGAATAAAAGAAGCCATAACAGAGGCTTCAGATAGAGCAGTTTTTATCGGTAAAGTAATTGGTGGTGTTATCGGCAACTCAATTAAAGTTGTTGCTGGTTTTGTCAATGGAGTTAGAGAAAAAGTCGGTAACTTAGCTCAAGGTATTGTGGATTTCTTTAGACAAGCATTTGAAAAAATTGTAAATCTTATACCAGAACCACTTAGAAAATTACTTGGAGGCGTTGAATTACCTGAAATAGATTTAAAAATCAAAGGTGTAAAAGAATTTGGTAAAAACTTTTTAAAAGGTGCACAGGAAAATTTAGACAGATTAAAAGAAGGTGTGCTTGAGTTTTCTGGTATTGAAAAAACTATAACTGATGAGAACAACAAACAGCTAGACGCTAAAAACAAAATAGTTGACGCAACTGGACTAATTAAAAAGAAAGTTGAAGAGCTTACCCCAGCAGAAAAAAAAGCAAGAGAGGAGGCTGAAAAATTACAAGATACTTTCAAAAAGATTGGAGAATCTGTTAAAGATGATTTAGTCAATAACCTTACAGATGCAATTACTGGTGCTAAATCTTTTGGCGATGCAATGAGAAATGTATTAGGTAATTTACAACAGCAATTAATAAAACTTGCATTAAACAAAGCCATAAGCGGTATTGGTAATGCCTTAAGCGGTGGTAAGGGTTTTGGCGGTTTCTTAGGTGGATTATTTGGCGGTGGTAAAGAGAGAGGCGGTCGAGTCTCTGCTGGTGGCGCTTATGTAGTCGGTGAACGTGGACCCGAATTACTACAAATGGGTTCAAAGGGCGGCAATGTTATTCCAAATAGTCAACTAGGCGGTGGCGGTGGTACTACAAATGTAGTAACAATAAATGTAGACGCGTCTGGCACTGAAGTTCAAGGTAATGATGGACAAGCAAATGAGTTTGGTAAAGTATTAGCAGCAGCTATACAAACCGAGCTTGCTAATCAAAAACGTGCTGGCGGTCTTTTATCTAACGCATAACTATGGCATCTTTTCCAACGACAGTTCAACCAGCTTACGGTATCTCAAAAAGAAGTCAGCCTAAAATAAAAAGAGTAAGCTTTATGGACGGGTTTGAACAACGACAACTAATAGGTATTGCAGCACACAAAAATGGCAAAGTTTACAATCTTGTTTTCAATAATATTTCAGAGGAGGAAAGCGATGAGATTGAATATTTTTTAAATGAAAGAGCCTTAGATCAAGCATCATTTACTTACACACCACCTAATCAAACTACTGTCAAAACTGGAACTTACTCACAAAGTGGCACTACTATAACTGTGACTGTAACTGACCATCAACTATTTGCTAACGATTCCATAACTGTAGACTTTACCTCTGGCAGTGCTACAGATGGTACTTTTTCAGTTGTCTCATTAACAAGTGCTAATGTATTTGTAATTACTGCTGGAAGTAGTGCAACAAATTCTGGAAACTGCACTGTTACAAAAACTGGTACAGCAAATTTTGTCTGTGAAACTTGGTCAAAAACAATACCGTATGCAAACAGAGCAACATTAAACTGTACTTTTAGGGAGGTCTTTGAACCCTAATGGCAATACCAACTGAAGAATTACAAAAAGCTAATCCTAGTGCCAAGATAGAACTCTTTGAAATACATCTTGTTTCTGCATTGCATGGCAGTAGTGATGTAAAAAGGTTTCATAATGGCATCAACATGAACACAACTTATAATGTTGTTTTTCAAGGCTCAAGTTATACAAGAATACCAATAGAAGCTAATGGGTTTGAATATGCTCAGACAAGGACTACCAGACCTAGACCAACTGTGAGAATTAGTAATTTATTTTCAAATGTAACAGCATTGATGACTTCTGCAAATCTAACGACACCTAAAAACGGACTAAATGGTGCGAAGTTTATTAGAAAAGTTACATTACTTAAATTTTTGGATAATGCAAATTTTGAATCAGGTACAAATCCATTTGGTACGCCAGCGAACAATACATATGAAAATCAGACATTTTTTATTGATAGAAAAACTGTAGAAAGTAAAGATTTTGTAGAATTTGAATGTGCCTCTGCTTTAGATTTAGAAAACAGATCAGCCCCTAAAAGAATCATTACTAGAAAAGATTTTCCATCTGTAGGTACTTTTGTATGAATTACTGGGAAGAACAAGCTTTATCACACGCAAAACAAACATTACCAGATGAGTCTTGTGGTCTGGTAATTGATAAAGATGGCGTAAAGGAATATTATCCTTGTAGAAATATTGCTATCGAAGGGGCTAATAGTTTTACGATTGACCCTGAGGATTGGGCAAAAGCTGAAGAAACTGGAACTGTTTTACACATTTGTCATTCACACCCTAATGGAGATTTGACACCATCTGAGGAAGATATAAAAAATTGTGATTTTCTTGGTTTATCTTGGTTTATTTTTGACCCAAAAAATAATGAAATGCAAGAACTAAAACCAAAAGTACACAAGCCTATGCTTACAAAAGAAAAATTTGTAGATAGAGAAAGAAGGGAAAATGAAAAAGGTTTAAGAAAAATTAAAGTTTACGGAAGGTTGGCTGAATTAGTTGGTTGGCACGTTAACTATGCTGATGTAAAAACTATTAAAGATGTCTACAAATATATTGCTTGTAATTATCCAGAGGTTGAACCACATCTAGCTCAAAATATGTATCGAATAACTATTAACAATGATGTCATAAAAACAAAAGAAGATTTACTAATAAAAAGTGAAGGTGAAATAAGAATGATTCCTATTGTTTCTGGGGCTTGGTTTTGGATTGCGGCTGCATTGATTGGAGGTGGTGCTGCTGCTGCTGCATCTAGTGTGGCTATTATTGCAACTCTCGGTAGTGTCTTATTGAGTACAGGTATTTCTATGGCCGTAAGTGGTGTTACTAATATGCTATTCCCACCACAGCAGCCTAGTATTGGCGACACAACTGCTGCACTTAGTGAAACAGATTCAAGAGTTAACTTTTCTTTTAGTGGTATTCAAAACGTATCTCGAAGTGGTGTTTGCATACCTTTAATTTATGGAGAGGTGTTTACTGGCTCAATCGTTGTCAGTTCTGGTACTGACACTGCCCCAGTATTTAAGAGTTAATTATGGTTTTACCAAGTAATTTAGGAGCAAGCAGTTTATCTCAATCTGGCCAGAATGAGATGAAACAGCTTGGTGCGACTGCCACCTCTTACTTTGACTCCACCATGAAAGATGGAGATATAGGGTCAAGGCAGTTTGTAACACTAGTGGACGTCATTTCAGAAGGACAGATAGCTGGATTTCCCTCTGCCATAGATGCAGGTTTAACTCACGGCTCAACTGCTTATCGAATAGCAAGCCTTAAAGATTTATTTCTTAATGGAACTCAAATTTTAAGAGATGGTGCTAGTAATACAGATCCAAATATTAATGATTTCAATTTTGGTACAAGTGAAGCTAATGCCCCATCTTTTTTTTCAAGGCTTGGCACTTCAAACCAGACAAAAATACAAGGACTTGTAGAAACTGAAAGAGACAGAACTGTAGGAGTTACAGTAACACAATCTCAATCTCAAACTGTAACTATTACTGACACTTCAACTGAGGGTGTAAGGGTAACTATTGGTTTTCCTAGATTACAAGAAATTGAAGATGATGGAAATATAAAGGGAACTACTGTTGAATACGATATAGAGGTAAGAAAACAAGATAATACTTTAATAAAAAAAATTAATCCCGAGACTTTGTTAACTGGTTTAGATCGTAGTATTCACACCTCTGGGGGTCGAGTTACTGGTAAAAGCACTTCTCCATATTTTAAAGATCATATAATTGTTTTTCCTGAAGATTTAGCTGATTCTGATTTCCCAGTTACTGTTAAAGTTTCTAGACAAACTGCTGACAGTTCAGATGCAAAACTTGCGAATGCTTTTGAATTTACGACTTTAACTGAATTGGTCTTTGATAGCCCAACTTATCTAAACACAGCTTATGTAGCAATAAGGTTTGATGCTGAAATTTTTAGAGCAGTCCCACAGCGAATGTATAGGGTAAGAGGTCGTCTTGTAAAAATTCCACATAACTCAACTGTTAGATCAGATGGTTCTTTGTCATTTAGTGGTGATTTTAATGGAACTTTAAAAACAACTAAAGAATATTGCAATGATCCCGCATGGGTTTTGTATGACATTCTAACGGAATCTGTTGCTGGTTTTGGAGACTTTGTTGCTGAAACAGAGGTCGATAAATATTCTTTTTATAATGCCTCTGTCTATAATTCAGAATTGATCAATGATGGCGAGGGTGGTACAGCCCCAAGATTTAGTTGCAATATTGTAATTCAAAGAAGTACAAACGCATATACTTTGTTAGATAGGATTGCTTCTATTATGAGAGGTAGCTTATACATTGATGATGGTGTAATAACTCTTTGCCAAGATAGACCAACAACAAGCACTTATTTCTTTTCTTATGCCAATATTACTGAAGATGGTTTTGTATATACTGGGGCAAGTCAAAGAACAAAAGACACTGTTATTAATGTCAAATATTTCAGTAATGAAACAAGAAATTTTGAATATGAAACTGTTGAAGACACTGCTGCAAATCAATCTAAATATGGTGTAGTTGTTAAAAATATTGAGGCAGTAGGTTGTAATAATCAAGCACAAGCCAGAAGAGCAGGGTTATGGCATTTGTTCACACAAAATAATGAAACTGAAACTGTTGCTTTTACAACTACAGCTGATGCTGGTTCTTTAATTAGGCCGAATCAAATAATAACTGTTCAAGACCCTGTCCGTAGTGGTACTAGAAGATCAGGAAGAATAAAAACTGCAACAACGACACAAATAACAGTTGATAATACTAAGGATTTACCTACATCACATAGCACTGGAGATCAATTATCTGTAATTTTGACAGATGGAACAATGGAGACAAAAACAGTTTCAGATATAACAGGAAGTGTTATCACTGTATCTAGTGCTTTTACCTCTGCTCCTCAAGCTTTTAGTGTTTGGTTACTACTTAGAGCAACCACAGAAACTGAGGACTACAGAGTTCTGTCTGTCACTGAAGAAAATAACACTTTTACTATTAATGCGATGTTTCACAACTCTAGTAAATATGCTTTTGTTGAAGATGGTGCATCTATTACAGTTCCACAAATAACAACTTTATTACTACCTAAATCAGCGCCCAGTAACTTATCGGCAGAGGAATTAATTATTGCATTAGGAAACAGGGCTGTAAGTAAATTAGTTTTAAGCTGGCAGCCAGTTTCAGGTGTTACAGAATATTCAGTTAAATATCAATTCAACAATGGTAATGTCATTACAGAAAGAGTTACCGCACCTACTTTTGAAATATTTGATTCTGAATTAGGAGAATACAAATTTGAAGTTTTTAGTTATAACGCAGTTGGAGAACCAAGTACAATTCCAACAACCCTTACTTTCAATGCTCAAGGTAAAACTGCTTTACCAGCAGATGTACAAAACTTAACGATAGAACCCTATAACGATGATTTTGTAAAACTTAGATTTTCGAAATCTACAGATGTTGACGTTATTCATGGTGGAAACGTGGTAGTCAGGCACAGCAATCTTACAGATGGCACAGGAACTTTTACTAACTCTGTTGATCTAATAAACGCTTTATCTGGTAATATATCTGAAACTCTAATTCCAGCGATAGCGGGTGAGGTAATACTAAAATTCCGTGATGATGGAGGCCGTTTAAGTTCTGGTGAAACATCTGTAATAGTATCGCCACCAGATCAACAACCAAAATTAACTGCATTTACAGACAGAGAAGATACAGACACACCACCATTCGGAGGAACAAAAACAAATACATTTTTTGATTCAACTCTTGGGGGTCTGACTTTAGCATCAACAGTAACTATTGATGAGGTAACTGCATTGATAGATACTTTATCTCAAATAGATTTCTTAGGTGATGTTGCCTCTACTGGTTCTTATGAGTTTGCTAACCCTTTAGATTTAGGTTCTACTATGGACACTAAATTAACAAGGCATTTTGTAACAGAATCTTTTTATGCTGGTTCATTTATAGATCAGAGAACAGAATTAATAGATACATGGAATGATATCGACCAGTTAACAGCTTTTGAAACTAATGCTTCTTTATTGGTAGCAACAACAACTCTTGATCCATCCTTATCAACCTCTGGTACTTATGCTCAATCTGGTACAACCATTACAATTACTAAATCATCTCACGGGTATTCTGCAGGCAAATTTGTTGTTGTAGACTTCACTTCTGGTAACGGTGTTGATGGTAATTACGAAATCAAAACAGTTCCTACGGCAAATACATTTACATTAACTGCTGCGGCAAGTCAAACTACAAGTGGTAATTGCAGTTATGGGGCTGAATTTAGTGATTTTAATATCTTTACGAATGGTGTATTAAGAGGCAGAGGGTTTAAATTTAAAGTGAACTTGTCATCAAATGACAAAGCACAAACAATTCTTCTAAAAGAACTTGGTTATACTGCCACACTTAATAGAAGAGTTGAAACTGTAAATTCTGTAATTGCCTCTGGTACTTCAACCAAAGCAGTAGTTTTTCAAGATAAGTTTTTTACGGGATTTAGCGGTACAAGTGTAGCTGCTGATGCAGCTTTACCTACTATTGGAATAGTAATAGAAAACGCACAACTAGGTGATTTCTTCTCTTTGTCTTCTATTAGTTCTACAGGATTTTCAATAGATATAAAAAATGGGTCAGGTTTTGTAGATAGGAATTTCAAATATACAGCTGTTGGTTTTGGTCGTGGCTCTTAAATTATGGTAACCTTAAAGAAAAATTGAGTTGAAATGGCTACACATGATTACGTTCTAGATAATGCCACTGGTGCGAATTTCCGTGCAGACTTAAATTTGGCTCTCGCTGCGATTGTAAGTAATAACTCTAATTCCTCGGCTCCTTCTACGACTTATGCGTATCAATGGTGGGCTGATACAACAGCAAATATTTTAAAAATAAGAAACAGTGCTAATGACGCATGGATAAGTTTATTTACTCTTGCGGGCGGTGTTGATGTTGATTCCGCTAGTAATTTCAATGCAGATGTTACTTTTCAAGGTGCTAATTCAAATATTGTTTTTAACAAAGGCGAAGATGATTTAATATTTGATGATAATTCTAAGGCTGTATTTGGTACAAGTTCAGACGGTTTAGAGATATTTCATAATGCAAGTGACAGTATTATCAATGATAATGGAACAGGGTCATTAAAATTACAGCTTGGAGGTTCTACAAAGGCAGAAATAGTTTCTGGTGGTCTTACAGTAACAGGAACTGTAACGGCGACCACTTTTTCTGGGGCTTTATCTGGAAATGCTACAACAGCTACAACAGCCACAAATGCAAATCATGTTTCTGTTGCTGATAACGAATCAACAAATGAAAATAATTTAGTTCCTTTTATTGAGGATGCTTCCGCAACTGGTAATGTTGGTCTTGAATCAGATGGAGATTTCACATATAACCCAAGTACAGGAACAGTAACGGCAACAAAATTTGTTGGTGACGGCTCTGGTTTGACAGGAGTTGGTGGAACAACAATCAATAATAATGCAGATAACAGACTTATTACTGGCTCTGGTTCTGCAAATACTTTAGAGGGTGAGTCAGAACTAACTTATAGTAGTCCGCAATTAAAACTTATTAGCACTGGCACTGCTCCACAAATTAGAATAAACACCGCAGCTGATGATGGATCTGGAACAAGGCTCACCATTGGTAGAGCTACAGGCAGCAACAACTTTGTTAATGGTGCGGTTGCTGGTGATTCTGCGATTACTTATAGCGGAAAATTACTGTTTGGAGATTCTTCAGCTAATTTATTAGCGACATTGGATTCGTCAGGAAGGTTGCTAGTAGGAACTGCTACCGAAGGTGATGGTTTGGCTGATAATTTTACAGTTGCAGATTCTAGTAATTGTGGAATTACTATAAGGTCTGGTAGTTCTAGTGTTGGTAGTATTTTCTTTTCAGATGCCACATCTGGTGGTGGAGAATATCAAGGACAAATCGTATATGACCATTCTAGTGATTATATAAAAGCTGTAGTTAATGGAACTGAGACAATAAGAATTACATCTTCTCAGGATATTCAATGTAGGGCTATGAGTAACACTGTTTCTCAATCCTCGACACCTTCAGATGTTGCCCCTACTGATGTATTTCATTTT
>VTLG01011470.1_pt1 | contig 20166 bp, 24 predicted proteins | sample 4694571 | NCBI WGS metagenome assembly VTLG01 (sample SAMN12604809, study PRJNA352737) | marine metagenome | biome: ENVO:00000447; feature: ENVO:00000209|ENVO:00000569|ENVO:01000036; material: ENVO:00002151; isolation source: viral sequences binned using virsorter ... | reverse complement strand
TCATATCTGCCTTAACATTTGATTTCCTATGCTGTGCATCTCCAAGCTCTCGTATTTGTTTTTCAAAAAGTTCATTGTCATGTCTATGCAAATTTTCAATATATATAGGCACTTTTGATCCTTCTTTAAATTCTAATTCTATTGCTGGCATTATACATTAAACCCATATTCAGTAAATTCGGAGTCTGCTACTTGTACTGTTATATTTCCTGATACAGAAATTCTTTCACCTTCACTTTTGAAATCATGTACTTGATGTCTTAACCAAGAAGGGAACATAATTATATCTCCAACTTCTGGCATTTTACTACACCTTGCAAGTGAGAACGGTATATGTTCTCCATAATCAAAAATTAACATTCCGGGTCCTTCATTATTATGAATCCCTTTTATGGCTTCATTTTCTTTTTTTATACCTTCTGGAACTTGTAAAAATAATACAAATGATATGTCACCTGTATGATGATGTGGTGGATTATATTCTCTAGGTTTTTGAAAATTAACCCAAAGAGAATCTAATACCCATTCTAGGTTTGCCTGGATTTGCCGCGGCTTCCCCGATACTTTAGCACTTCTACTATAGATATGTTCAAAACTATCACTTTTATAATCTCTTAAACCTTCGAGATATAAATTTACATATGGAGCAAATCTAGGTACAAACCAATCATTGTAATCTTCATACCAAAATTCTTCATCTATTTGGCCCGCTAAATTAGCTCTTGCATCCAATTGTTCAAATCGTTCGGTATCTTCTCTCTGTTCTAGTGCTTTTTCTAACAACTCAGTCACTATTGTAGGATCTTTGAACCTAGTATGTACGACATACGGGCCCCAATAAGAAAACCAATAATCTATAGATTCTGTCATTCTACTTCACTCGCCTCTATATACAAATTTTTTAATAAGCGTTTCAGTTTATTTTTATTTAAAGCTGCACTCTCTATTTCTTCAACGTATCTATCTAATAGAGTCATCGTATCCTCGCCCACTTCTACAATATCATCAGCAATTTGATTTGGGTCTAGATCACTAAAATCTTCAACAATTTTTAATTCAAGAAAATTACCTTCATTATAACATCTATCAATGAATCTGTCAAATGTATAAAAATCATTTTTCTGAAGGACAAATATTTTTACATAACAATTTTCATATTCAGAAAGATCCATATTTAACATTTCATCACAAGTATGTCCATCATCATAGAATATCTTTTTGAATAGGCGATTTGGATTCTGAAAAAACTCTACCTCTCTAGTTTCTGTATCTAGAATATGAAATCCTTTCTTACTGTTAAAATCATTCCATGTAATCTCATACGGTGCACCAAGATATCTAATATGACCATCGTCTTGTTGTTTATGAAAGTGTCCAGAAAACACACGCTCAAATCGTTTGAAGTGTTTACGTTCTATACCATCATCACAATAAACATTATCTAACATCTCTGCACCTTGTAATGGTAAATGCCCCATTACAAAATCTGCCTTAGATTTGGATATAGTTCTTAAACATTCAGCATAATTATCTGGAGCAATCCATGGAGTCATTAAAATTTTAAGACCATCAAAGTCTACTACTTCAGGCACTTCTTCATACAAATGTATATTATACTCTTTACAAGTAAGAGACATAGAATTTACTTTATTGGTTGTCTTATAGTAACAATCATGATTACCTATTAAGACATGAAGATCAATGCCACGTTCCTTGATAGGATCAAAGAACATTTCTTTAGCTAATTTAAGAGATAGGAAATTAGAATACTTCCGCCTATCAAAAGTATCGCCCAAATGAACCACCGTTGAAATTTTTTCCCTATCAAGTATTGGGAATAAAGTTCCTTCGTAGAATCTTTGTTGGAATTGTGCGAAGGCCAGATTATCATTTTTACCTCCAAAATGTGTGTCAGTTATTAATGCTATTTTCATTTATCGTCAGGGTCTGAAAAATTATATTGTTGTAAAAATTCCATGAACTGTTTTTGGTAAGCGCCTGCATCATCGTGTTCTTGTACCATTATCATATCTTCTAAATTAGAGCTCTTTAAAAGTTTATCTTTAATTTTAGATTGCTTCTTTTCTCTAGTTATTCTGCGAACAAACGCAAAATAAATTATCTGTGTAAAATATGCAAAGGGGTTCTTTGATTTTTCAGGATCAAAGTTATCTATATACTGAAGGCAATTTTCTATGCCGTCAGAAATCATTTCTTCTCTATATGTATAGTTAATAAAATTAGGTCGATAAGAGAGATGGTTTGCAATTTTTAGAAAACACTCTCCTATATAATTTGTTACTTGCGGTCTAGATTCATCATTAGCCTCAGCTTCTACAACTGTAGCTTTCCAATCTATCATCGCCTGTAAAAACTCTTTATTGTTTACATAATGAGGCTTCTTTTGTTTTTCAGTTGCCATTGGGTTCTCCGTAAGGAGGACCTATCAATGTACAGAGGGTCCAACATAATCTCCAAACAAACCAATAATAACTTCTGTTGCATCTTCTAGATTATCAAATCGCCAAGATGCATTATGTTTTATTAATGGGTGTTCCATAAGATATTCGTCATCAGAAACAACAATTAATGGTTTTCTCAAACCAATCGCCCAACCAATCTCGATAGTCGTGCCATAAGATGGACGCCTTTCGTTTAATTCTTTGGGGAGGTAAGCCAAGACTAAATCACATGATTCTGTATCAAGCCAATTCTTTGTTGCAATTGCCCGTGGATCAGACCACATTTTTTCTGTAGCGCCTTTTTCTGTATATCTCATACCTTCTACTAAAGGTTCACATCGTAAAGGAGAAATCCCTACGATACCATGAGGTAAAGCTCTCGCCACATCATCTCGCCATTCTGTCGCTTCATTTTCTGTACAACCTGCAATAGGTCCAGCCAAATAAATATATTTTCTCATTGTTAAATGCCTTTCTTTGTTAAGACATCTACCAGTATATACTATTTAAAGTATTTTGTCAAGTCTCTTTTTTATCTAATTCCGCTTCTATTAAAGCTTGTATAAATGCTTTAGGAGTTATTTCTTTATTCACAGCCTGAATAATAAATTCTGCCATTTGTATCTCTTTTTCTATCCAAAACTTCTTACGCTTTAAGTCTTCCAACTGAGCATCATAAAACTCTAACTCTTTTTGCTTACGGACTTTATTTTCAATAATATCCGTGATAGAAATTATTTTATTATTTTCCATAAAATGTACTTGACAAAACTAACCTACCTTTATATATATAGGTGTTAGTGAAGTTTAGATTTATCAGGAGGGGAGAAAGGTAGCACATTAGAATCATCTCCAAGTTCTGATACCAAATCTTCTAAATTGCCTTTCAATTGTTTCATCTTATCTACAACTTCTTCTTCAGTCTTTAATTGAGATTTCTCGGCAACAGTTAATTTCTCACAAATATTTTTGTAATAAAAACTCACTTCAGGAGCTAAATTCGCCATAGATAATATTTTCCTTTTTGCAATCAGAAAATGAATATCGTTAGTAAAATTCATCCAACGAGCAAGGCCTGTTTGACTTACAATCTCGCCTAATTCTTCATGGTACTGTTGATTCTCAGTAATGGCCATAGGTCGTTCAACAATGAAAGCATCCTTATATTCTGTGATAATTTTGCAAACAACATCTTCTCCATTATCCATTTTAATAACTTTAAAAGGGTTTGTGATTTGTTGATTTTCCATAATACTATTTATGTAATTTAACAGGTATAATGTCGTAGTCAAACTCTTCCTTATTATACAAGTTAATTCTCTCCTTAAAATGTTTAAGTGTATAATTATCTCTACCATTATAACTCAAATCATCAATAATGTCAAACACATTTAGTTCTTTTTTATCTTCTGCGGTACGTAAGCCTCTACCTATAGATTGTAAAACTTTTATTTGTGACTTGTAAGGAGATCCAAAGACAATATTATGCAGGCGTTTAATGTTAATGCCAGTAGAAAATACTCCATAAGATGCTATTATGATAACATTTTCTCCACGTTCTACAAGATGCCTTATATTTTCTCTATCTTCTGTAGGTGTTTTTCCGTATACTTTATATATCTCTTTATCAGAATTTGATAACAGGTCTATTAAATTATCTAATTGTGCTATATATCTACACAGCACTAATGTATTACCTTCTTCATAATCTACTAACTTTGCAATAAATTTATTTCTAGATTCATCTAATGCAAGCAAATCTAATTCTAAATCATAACTTCTAGGTATTCGTTTATGTTTAGGATGTTTTAATACTAAACAACGAATATGCAAATTAGATAAATGCTTATCTTCTATTAATTTTGATGTAGTTGTTACTTGTTCACATTTTGCAAACAGCCCTTCTAATATCAATTGATGAACTTCTATGCCGTCTAGCGTTCCTGTAGTGCCCACACGAAACTTACAATCATGCAGTTTAGTCATTATACCAGTCAAACTCTTTGCCTTGGCTAAATGACACTCATCTATAAAAACTGCACCAAACTGTTTGAAATAACTTTTAGGCAGTTTGAAAATAGACTGCCATGTAGAAATCACAACATCTTTGGAAGTATTTTTATCAGACCCTGCATATAACTTATGACAATGCACATCTGGAAACCATTTGTATTCTGCAAAGTCGGAATACAGCTGTTCTACAAGGCCTGTAGTAGGAACTACTATAAGGATTTTTGTATCGGATAAAATCTCGACATAGTACCGAACTAAAATATATATAATAAAAGATTTGCCAGACCCAGTAGGACTAAGAATAAGCCCCCGATCATTATTAATAATATGATGTATTGCATCTAATTGATAATCTCTAACTTTAATTCCTTTTGAAATCTTATTGACAAATTTTTTAACCAACCCTCTACCAATATCTCGTTCCATGTAAGGTTGGCCGTAGAACTCATTATTTACAGTTTCGATTCTATATCCTTGTTTCTCACAAAATTTCTTGATGTAAGGAAATAATCCCACATAAATTTTACCAGTAGCAGGAGAGAATAAACGAATACGACCGTCCCACAAACGATTTCTAACCGACGGCATAAAGCTTGCATTTGGGACGTCGAAGGTAAAAAATTCTGAAAGTTCCTTAGCGATTGCCGGTTCAGTTTTAATTCGGAGATAGACTTCATTGAATTTTTCAATTCTTACTTCCATGGGCTCCCGCAGAACCAACCAACTAGGCTCTTCCTAACTCCTTTAGTAATCGGAGTAACTCTGTGCCAACAATGTGGATGAAAGAAAATGATATGCCCTCTTTCTTTTTTAAATGTTTGTATATTACTTTGTTCACCCGGACCACCCATTTCTATTTCTAAATCTCCACCTTCATATTCTTTAGGATCATTTAGCCACATTGTCATACTGTATTTTCTAATTTTTCCTTCCATATTTTCTCTAGAATCTATATGCCAACCATAGTAGTGTCCTTTTTCATATACTGTATATTGTAACGATTCTAAAGCATCAATATCATACTTAACTGTTTCAAGTATTGGACCAAACAGTTTAATTACCTGTTGACATATTTCTTCTTTTCTTATCCAACTAACTTGACAATCTCTAGCTTTAACATCAGGTGCAGCATTATCTACTTCAGCCTGCATAAATCCAGCAGCCTCTCCTTCTTTTATAACGTCATCTATGAAATCACTATTATCGTATTCTGGCGTTACTACGTACCAATCACTTTCCATTATTTAATCTCCATGTAAGAATTTCTTCCACTCTATTGCATTGCGGATATTCCAATTTCTATTATTGATCTCTTTCAATACTCGTTCAGTATACTCTACCATTTGTTTTATATACTCTTCCTTTTGTCCAATCTCTTGATATTCTGAATCTGCTTCTATATACATAGAAACATCAGCCTTTAGAATTTTTAGATCAAAAGGTTTTTCTTGATAAACTTCTGGAGGGGATTTGCCTGTGTAATATTCCCACTTATCACGATAAAGAGATTTTCTTTCATCTCTCACCTTTTTTAATTGCAAGCAAAATTGTGTGTAGAATTTTAAATACTTGTTATGTATTTGTGGAGTCTTGATACTCTCGATATCAAGTTCAGTATCATCAATTTTCAAGTCAACATCAACCATCTGTTGTAGTTCATCAAATCTCATAATATATCCTCATAATGTGAAGGGGTAGAGCCATCCATAGTTTAGTTTTCACTTATTTTTGCTTCTACTAAAGTTGTAAGAAGATTAACTTCAATTTGGGGTGGTCTTTTAACTACCCCTTCATTCCTATTTATAGTGCTAAGAATTCGTAATAAGAATATGCAAAAGTAACATCTGCTGTAAGATATGCAGCATCTGTATCTTGTGTAGTATATGTTAAACCACCCAAACTTAATGGAAATGAATCGTGTAAGGTACATCTAACAATAGGATTGTTTTTATTACTTAATATACTTATTTGAATCTCACTATATAAATTTCTATCACCTTTCATATCAAGACCATCAGCTCTTTCTCTTTGATTAAATTGTGAATGATCTGACGGAGCCCCTATATTAACTATCCAATTAAAAATTTCTTGATAATTTGATAAGCTTTCATCTACCATAAATGACATGGTAAAATCTTCAAATGTCATAAGATCACCCACCATAGGCAAATTTGCTAGAGATGTTGATCTATCAAATCGACCTACACCTACTCCAGGTAAAGTTAAAGTAGTACAAAAATATTGTGCCAAAGGGAAATTTCCCAATGTAACTAGAAATTGACTAGACTGTGCATAGTCAAACGAATCGGGTTGCCTTCTTAAAGCGTCTATTGTAGCCATACTACTATTTATAATAGAACAAACAAAAAAAGACCCCGCCTTAGCGGGGTCTCTAAATTAGTCTTTATTATAGTTATTATAAGTGACTATTTTATGCAAATTTACATGATGTTAGCAACTTGAACTCGTCTGTAGTATGTGTTCAAATCTGTCGAACCTGGGTTAGTCAGATCAATTGCGCCTGTGCCACGACTTGTAGCGAACGGGTTAGCAGTCATACCATAACGTGTTTTGAAGCCAATCTTCGGCTGGAAGGTGTTCTCACCAACGGCACGAACCATCTGCAATGGGACGTACGGACAGTAGAATACACCAGCGTCATAAGGCGAAGAACCTCTATATCCAACAACGTAGAACTTTGTAGCAAGACTGTTGTTTGAATAAGGATCGACATAGACCTTAAAACGACCATTTAGTGTACCAGCAAATGTATTGCCTGTGTCATCGACAGAAAGGTTATCAGACAGTCCACCGGACACGTCTAATAGACCAGCCATTGACAGAGCAGAAGCAACGTCAGAATCGCACAATATGATATTGCCCTTACCGCGGCGTGTATCAACTGCGATTGCATTGGCATCACGTTCGATTGCAAACATCAACCCTTTGAATTTCTCAACTGACCAGCGACCGTTAGAGTCTGTATCAAGATCGAAAATACCAGCAGTTGTCGTATTGTATGCACAACCAGCCTTGGCTGTCGTGTAAATGGTACGCACTACTTCACGGTTAATTTCTGCAAGAATTTCTGTTGACAGAATGTTGGCTAACTCTGTTTCAGCATCTAGACCGTGAACGGCTTTAAGATCCTGAGCAAGTTCCATCGAGTATTCAGCTTTGAGCGCACGGCTAACGGCTGTGACCGTTACTTTGTCAATACTGAATGCCATCTCTGCGAAAGAGTTGGCGGCTGCATCTCCCAAGGTCTCGCCTTGAGCAGTTGTTAGACCAGTTGCAGTTACGACTGCACTCATATCATTAAGTACGTTGTCACCTGTATGATCGACACCCTGTAGATCGCCTGCGGCATCTTCTGCCGAGAAATCTGTATCAGCTTGTGACGTAAAGGCTTCTGTACCGGTTGAGTTGGTATAACGTGACTTCATCGCAAAGATCAAGCCTGTGGGGCCTGACATTGGCTGGACGCCGCAAACATCATAAGCAATTAAGTTAGGCATTGCACGCCTAATTAATGAAATGAGGATTGGGTCCCAATTACTAACCGAACCAGCGGTAGAGTTAGTTGGGGCTGCCTCTTGCAAAAAGGCACGATCTTCGGCCATAGACCGTTCTTGGTTTTCCAGGATAACTGAAGTTACAGCTCGCTTATACGCATCCTTAATCTCTGGGAGTTCAGGATGATTTAGGACTGGCTGCCACTTTTCCTGTAGGTGTTCCGATTGAAACATTTTGGATATCTCCTTTGTTTTACTTTGTTATTATTTATAAAAATCTCTATTTCTGCGCTCGTTTTTCAGCTTTCCCGATTGCAGACATATAAGCAGCCATCTGATTACTTAAATCACCGTTTTCGTCGTATACTGGTGCTGCCTCAGCTTCGTCATCCTTCGCAGCGTGTCGTGGGAAATAACTTTCCTTAATCGTCTGAAGTTTCTTTTTAAAATCATCAGAATCTTCATACTCGACGTTTTCTGCTAGTCCAACAAATTTTTCAACTTCTGTATCAGCGAGATCAGAAGCTACATCTACTAGAATTTCATTCTTCTCTAGTTCTGAAACCTTTTGTGAAAGTTCAACATTCTTATCAATCTGCTCGTTCAGCTTAGCTTCCATTTCGTCAGCCTGTGTTGCAGCAGCATCAAGAATATCATATTTCTCATCAGGTACAGTAATATTGTGCTCTTCAAAGAGACCTTTAAGTGCTGTAATGAAATTTTCTGAAATATCAGTTTTGAGTTTATGCTCAATAGCAACTTCATTAGTTTTCATCCACTCTTCCACAACGTAGTTCAGATAGGCGTCAACCTTTTCTGAAGTTTCTTCGTCATGTTTGGAAATGGATTCAGCCAATTTTTCAGCATACTCATCTTCAATAGTTTCAATTTCATCACGGATTTTAGTCTTTACAGCGGCCTCAAATTTTTTCTTCGATTTCTTTCTTTGCGGCTTCTAGTTCTTTAAGTTCTTTAGACTCTTTAGATTCTTCTACTTCTTCAGCATCACCACTAATAGCGGCTTTTACTTTCTCATGTACACCTTTGAGATCAGTAGACTTCATCTTTCCGAGGCCTTCGATCATTTTTCCTAGATCCTCAAGCATCTTTGCCTTAGTCATTCGGGCTTCCTCTAGTTGTTCTCCGTCGTGCTCTACTTCATCACCAGCGGCGAGTTTTAATTTCTCACCAGGAGTAGCATTAGCTGAACTTCCAGATTTTACCTTAGACTCACTTCCTGCAGAATTTGTAGGCTTGGCTTTCTTGGCTTTATCAGCAGCTTTACCAGCACCAGAATCAGAATCTTCAGGACTCGTTACAGCAGGCCCTAAATCTTCAGAATCATCTTTAAGCTCTGACTTTTCGCCACCACCAGATTTTAAGGCTTTCGCCTTACCAGACGGGGCTTTCATCTTTGCAACGCCACCTACTTCTTCTGCTTCTTCCAAATCAGTGGTTTCTGCGTCAACAGCAGCCACTTCTTCTTCAGTAAGCTCGGCATCAAGAAGCTCTTCCAGTTCTGTGTTTAAATCTTGTGTCATTTGGATAGACTCCTATATTCGTTTTTATTATTTATAAAATTTACAATTTTGATAGGAAGTTTGCGAAAAGTTCTTTCTGTTTTTCACCAAGGTCTTTAGTTTTTGCTTCTAATGCCTTTCTATAAGCTTCAATCTCTACTTCCCTAACTATACCATTGTCCCAAACCCACTCTTTACCTTCCATAATGCCTTCAACAAATGCATTAGGTGCAGATGGATCTGCTACGATATCTGCAGCAGTAGCAAGGTAAAAATCATTCCTTACATACTGTGCACCTTTCTTTGGTTCTAATGAACCCATACCTCTTGAGGAGACACCAAGCATAGCGCCTTCATCTATGAGATTTTTTACAATCTTACCATAAGGAGTATCCATGATCTTTGCCTCACCCACAAAATTCTTACCATCGGGATAAAGGTCTGTAATCATGTGTGATACTCTTTCAAGATTAACTGTAGGACCATCTGGATGACCTAACTCTCCAAATGCCCTCTTTTTCTGAATGAAATTTTTGTTATACCTACCAACTTCTTTTTCAAGAATATCCATAGGGTATACACGACCATTGCGATTTTTCACATCGGCTTGAAGAAAAGTGCCACGAATTTTATAATTCTTTCCACCCTTCTCATCTGCTTCTGTGAGATATTCAATTTCTTCGATATGCTCGGATATGAGTTTCATTTATTCTTCCTCTGGAACTTCCTCTTGCCCTTCAGGTTCAGGTACAACCTCACCCTTTTGTGCAAATATATTTCCCGCTAATTCTGTCTTTTTCAACTCTAATGCAGCTTGTGTCCTACTCTGCATAATTGAATCAAAACTAGCCTGCGCAGCAACATTATCACCTCCGGCTATTGCATTAACAACAGCTTTAAGTTCATTGTCCTGAGTAGGCTCTGTTGTAACTTCTGTTTCCATAACTTATTCCTTAACTATTTATAATATGTTGCGCTTCTTCATCACCATATTCATCTTCTCCACCGTCTGCATCTTCTTCCTTTTTAATTTGAGCATCAAGTTCTAGCATTTCTTTCTCAGATTGTCGCAATACATTTCTACGCACCCAATCATGTGAATAATATCTACCGATATAATCTTGAATTCTATCCATATGATCTAATCGTTCTCCAAGAATTTCTAAATCCTTCAATTCTGAAAAATGATTATCCTGTAAGAAATCATAAGAAATATGCTCTTTAACATTTTCCCAATCTTCTGCTGTAATAATACCCTTGAGTATTAATTGAGTTTTTAATACATCATGGAAAAGAGAAGCAAACTTTTTACGAAGCTTGCCAACAAATTTTGTGAATTTGACCTCATCCCTAGTAATCTCTGCTGATCGGCCTAAATTAAAACCACTTTCAGCTTCCATTCTAGAAATAGGAACATTTAATGAACGATAAAGTTTATCTTGAAAATACTTGATATCTTCTAATTCGCCAAGATTCTGGCCACCGGGTAGTGTTGTTATTTCCGTGCCCCTACCCCCTTCCCTCCGGGGTAACCAAAAATCTTCAAGCATCGACATTTTACTACGATCATCTCTTATTTCACCTGAATTAGCATCGTAAACAAGTTTGTTTCGATACCGATTCATAATGTCTTTGAGATATTGTTCTGCCTTTTGCTTAGGTAAATTACCAACATCAATGTAAAATATTCTACGCTCAGGTGCCCGTGAAATACGATAGATAACTACCGCATCTTCAATCATTCTTAATTGATTTACAGGCTTGATTGCCTTATGTAGATGTGAATAAACTTGATTCGTTGTCGGTTCGTATAGACCTGATGTGATATAAGAAATAGAATCGCTGGAAATAGGTAATCCTTGACCTGAGTTACTTCTACCTGATATTCCTGGATAAATTCCATCTTCACTATATAAAAAATATTCTCGTACAGCTTTAACAAGATCAGCGGCCTGAGTATTACCGGCCGAACCTTTTTCAATCTCTCTTACTTTTTTGATATTTCTAGGATCAATATAACGTAATTCTAGAACACCTTTTGAAGTATCTCCTTCATCTACCAATTTATGAAAATAAATTCTACCGTCGATATACCATCTCTTAAAGAGTTCATGGGATTTATTATTCCAATGAAGCATCTTCAGAATATGGTCAAACTCTGATTGAATTTTTTTCTTAATTGATGCTGAAAAATCTACATAATCTAGAGAAACTGATACTGAAGGTTGACCTTCATCAGAGATAATAGCTTCATTAACTATATCTTCTATTGCTTGATCTGCTTCAGGATGTTCAGCTGCTGCTCTATATTTTTTAACTAGGTCGAAATCGTTTTTCGGAGTTGCTTCGGCGCCATAATATTGACCAAAAAAGCCTGCTGCAGCTCCTATGTCTAAAGAACCATCATCGGGCGACGGAGCGACAAAACTTTTCGCATTGTCGCTCCCCGCCCGTTTAATTGTAAAACCAAATAATTCTGCCATAGTATAACTATTTATATCGCTTCAATTTGCGATATAAAATCAGATCAAATTAATTAGATATCGAGAAGCTAAATCCACCAGATGTGGAAGCTCCTGCACCAGCAATTGTCATATAATTAAATCTGAAAGTTACACCAAACTCTAAAATCGCATCATTTGTTTCATAGTTCAACTCTACAGCATCTATAGCTTGAGGCCAAACATCATACAAATAGTACGTTCTTAAAACTGCATCATTTCGGTCTTTCTGTTGTACTGAAGCAGTACCATAGTAAGATGAAGGTGACGCACCAATATTGCTTCTATCAGTACGATTACCGATATCACCAATATGATTCTGCCATTGTTCAAAAAAGGCTCGCATCTGTTGAGTTCTATCACTCATTACTGTGATAGTCCAAGGCTCATATGTTCTGTCTCCTGACACAAAGATTTGACGTCCACGATAAGGTACTGCTACCTCACCAATAGTCAAAGCAGGTACAGATGTTCCTCGACATAGAAATGCAAACTCTCCAGGTAACGATACGGGCGCACCAGCTATTGCAACTTCAAACTGGTTAGCTCTTGTACCGCCGTCCTTCAAGGCTCCTACAAAACCACTTAAATTAGCCATTAGTTTTTTCTCCTATTTCTTATGTAATTACTTCACTAAAATCAACACCTGTACGAGTAGCAACAAATGTTAGCGTGATGAAGTTAATGGAACGTGCCGGTTTAATATAGATATCTGCCCGGAACTCATTAGCATCAATTACTTGACCAGTGTTATTTGTTTCGTCGCATACAACTTGAAAATCTGTAATACCACGACGACCTTGTATATCTCTCAAGAAAGGTTCTATTGAACCCACAAACTGTGCTCTTGTAAATTCATCATTAAATTCAAAAACAACTGATCTAGCTGCTAGTTCAACAGCCGATTCAATATGATTAAACAATCGACGTACATTAATTCTACTAAAAGCACTATTCCGTGCCAGAGCAGTTTTATCACCATACAAAAGGGTTCCCTGACCTGGGAATGTAGTGACGGGATTAATCCTATTTCGATACAGAATATCTCTCTGTGCATTTGTTGGGTTGTAAGCAAGACCAACTACTGATCTAATATTACCTCGATTTAGACCTGCTGGTGAAAACCAAGGGGCTTCCACAAGGTCTGCGGTTGCACAACAACCCGCAACGTCGCCGTTAAGAGGCACATAGCGATATACGTCATTGTACTTATCGTACATTTTCTTATAACCACTATCAAATACCGTATAAGACGTACTTGCAAGGTTCAAAAAGAAGTTCTTTACATTTTCTGTCTGTGAATTTGAATTTGATACGTTTACAACGTCTGATCTTTCTGGTGAAACAAACGCCATAAGGTCTTTACGTTTTTCAGCTATATCAATTATGTTACCGGCATGAGTAGAATCGCCAGGACCCGCCATAATCAGATTGACAATAACTGTATCGTCATCAAAATAATCATATGCAGATTTCTTTTCACCATTTGTTGGCGAATAGTCATCTGTGCCAGATGTTAGTGAAACTGAGCTCTGTGTATTGATATTTGTAAATGTTGTGCCTGCCGCAGCTGAGCCCCAGTTGGAGCCACCAGTGTTATGATCCATCCAATAAATGTACTCAGATGAATTATAAAGAACATCAACATAATAGTTGTTGTCGCCACTTTCTGTTTTTGCGTCAGAAGCTTTGGATACTTTATCCCACTTCTCTAGAATTGTGTTTGCTGTACCTGTAATGCCACCATCTTCATCTGTGATAAGAATGTGCATTTCATCGTCCACACCAGACTTATTAGCTACTGATGTTGAAGTACCAGGTCCGCCTGAAAACTCATCATACCAGCGCCATCGGCGTGTAACGTAAGAGTCATCAGCAACCGCAGCTGCCATACCCTTTGTTGAAAATACACCATGCTGTTTGACGGTTAGTGTGTTTGTACCTGTGTTTACTGCCGTAACAATATACTCTACACCTTCATGACCTGCAACTGGTGTTGCACCAGCAGCATCAGATGTAAAAGCAATAATATCATTTACTACAACAGCGTAGTTATTTTCATCAACATTATCCAAAACAACGGCTGTAGCATCTACTGCTATTGCACCATTGACTTGATTGTTTGCAGCCAACTTTTGCTCATAGACAGTAAGACTAGGACACTGCCATACTTTGAGGTTGTTACCCCAAGTGCCTGGCGTCCGAGCAGCCCACTGACCAACATTAGCAGAACCGTCTGCAAAGTTGTTTGTCCAATGATCTGAATTCTTGACAATAATAGCTGTACCGCTCTCACAAGCATTTACATGACCTGCATTGATACGAACAACTCTTAATACGTTTGCATATTTTAGAAATGATGCAGCAGTAAAAAACCATTCAAAGTTACTACCATTTGGCTTACCAAAATGTTCTACTAGTTCTGTCTCGTTAGAAACTGTTACGATTTCTTCTACGGGACCTTTTTCGGCGACGATAGCGATAGCACCTATACTATCAGAATCGCCCACGACCATATTCGTTAAGTCTTTCTCTTGTACGAGAATGCCCGGCGAAACGAGTTGTGCCATTTTATTAATCTCCTATTGATGTATAATTTAATGCAAAATCACTTTATTATTTTTCTATACATTTATTTATAATTTTGCCTCTTTCTAAATACACCAAGAGCGTGTAACTCATAAATAAATATACAGCAAGGAAACACACATTATGCGTGACATAGGAAGACATTTACGTTTATTTAAAACTCTAGATGGTAAGATTTGTTCTGTATGCAACCATGACGAGCCACAACATTTAGTTTGGTTCCCACACCATGACAAAATTCGACATTACCTTCTTCGATATGGTAAGAGAACATTAGAATATAAAACGGCATTAGAGCTTATAGAAAAAAGTATACCTGTCTGTATGCACTGTAGAGCTGATAGATATTATATGCGAGTAACTGATGAAGAAGTTGGATTGCCTTGGCCTCACCAATAATCTGGAGCTTTCTGTACCGGGCGCCAATAGTCTCCCTCAACATCTACAAAAGGAGCATCATCAGCCATTGTTATACCATCATCTATAAATCCAAAGGGCGCCATATCTTCATCAATCATCTTTTGTTGACTTTGATATAATCTTTTGCGTATATCTTCATTAGTTAATTCTTTAAAATAGTTTTGATTTGTTAACCATGCGAAAAATACAAGACACATCACCATATCATCTGTCGCACCATCTTCTGCTTCAAAAGATGATCCTTTAGAAACAAAGTTAGATAGTTCAACGATAATATCAAAATCATTAATGATAAGTTTATCCCCTTCTATCATCTGTTTTAGGTTAGAGCAACCAACCTTCTTTACTGCTTTTGTAGTTCGTACACCCAACTCTGTAGCCTTGTCTCCAAAGCCACTTCCAACGATCTGACCTAGGCGTCCTCTCATTTGTGTCATTATGACGTTTTCATACTCTAAATCGTAATGGAGGGCGTCTGCAATCTGGCCTCCGACATCGTTTATTTCTACTAGTACTTGTGCAGTATTATAATTCTTAGCAACAGTATGCACGACCTCAGGTAGAGCTAACGGCTTAATCTCATTGCTCCGATACTTCGCTACAACTTTATATGGTATAGTTGTAATATCTAAAACAACAAAAGCAGAATAATCACTTGACACTCCACGAGCAACATCTACAGTCATACAATAATGATGGTCTTTGTTAGGTTTTTCATAGATGTCTAACCCACCATTCGACTCTAAAGGATCCATTGTAGGTATGACTTGTAATTTTGTTGGACTAATTAAAGTATCAATCGAACCCAGAAATGAACATTCAAACTCCTGCAAGAATTGCTGTTCACTAGTATTACGAATAGTCTGTTCTTTCCATTCATCATCTCTACCAGGCACTTCAGTCCAATGTACGTCTATTGGCACAAATTCATTTTTTTCGTTTACTGCATCTTGCCATAATTTATAAAACATATTCATGCCATGCGGCGTTGATACAATTACTACTTTAGATGTTTTACCAGCAGAGATAGTCGGGTATACAGAACTAAAAAACTGTTCCGCAATATTCGAAGGAACGAAAGCAAACTCATCAAGAAAGATAAGGTTATAAGACCCACCACGAACAGCACTAGCAGAAGTCGAACTCGCAAGGATTTTGGATCCGTTTTCCAATTCGAGACTTCCTTTATTCCAGTTGAGAACTCCTTGTTGCAACCATTCGGGTAAGTGTTCATAAGCTAATTGAAATCTCCCTAACAAATCTCTAGCAGTCTGTGCCTTGTTTGCAAGAATGGCAACACTAATAGTTTCATTGAAAATTAAATAGTGTACCAAATATGCTATAAGTACAGTAGATTTGCCTGACTGTCTAGGTAGTTTACAAATAGTAAAACGATTGTTGTGAAATGTCCCAATCATTTCTTTTTGAAAATCGTAGAGGTGAAATGGAATTAAACCTTCATCAATGCTAACAATCTTTACATAATTCTCTATAAAGTAACCTGGGTTTTTAGAACACTTGATAAATTCTTTTACTTGTTCTTCAGTAAAAGAAATCTCAGCACCAGCACCTTTAAGATTGGGATTGCCTTTATATGTATCAGCCATCACTCTTTAACATCTTTTGAAGTTCTTTAGTAGAACCTACAAATAATGCATTAGTAACATTTTTTGGTCCGTGTTCAGGAACTTCTTTCAATTTTTTCATCTTCTCTTGCAAGTCAACTAATTTTTCTGTTACTTCACCTACATTCTTAATCAACTGACCTGCAACTTCATATGCTCTAGGATGTTCTCCCTCTTTAGCTAAATCTAATATTCCATCAATGGCATCTTGACCACGCTCGATAAGACTATAGAAATTTTCTCGACTATACTTATAGTCAGAATCCATATCTTCAGGTTCATCAGGACGGGCTATCAATTTACCCTTCCTAGGAGCCCACAATTCTTTATCACCGTTCAATATCTCGTTTTTGATATCACCAGTTCCTCCAGTTATACCTAAAAATTCAGATAAGGCTAAATTTAAATCAGCTGCCATTAAACCCATTCACTCAAAGTTTCTGTAAATCCGAAATTATCATCGTCATCAGCAGCACCAGTAGCCTTCTCGACACCAGAAACTGAATACTGACGAACTCTTGGAGGTGCCTTCTCTTTAAGGTCTGCATATTGGTCAACATCCACTGTCTTAATTATTGAAGATGTAATAACAGGACCGTACATATAAGTTTTAGCTGAAAATGAAAATGTATAGATAAGGGCTCGTCTAGTCATAAAATCACCATCATAGGTATCTTCATAACCTGTACTGTTTAATACAATTGGGATATCTCTTATTATATCCATACCGGGGACTGCATTAATACTAATTCCATAATCTGGTTGAAAATAAGGAATTATTTGTTCTACAATCTGAACTCCATCATCACTATTTTTTGCCATAACAAACAATTCAAAACTGACGTTATAAGGAACAGGACTAAATTGTGTATCCATTTGTGTTCCTTTTGTACCTTTCACTTTTTTAGTTTTAATCATTTTATTTAACTTTCTAGAGCCATCATATTCGATAGCGCCCATTTCAAAACCTATTCTAGGCAAAGATACTGCGACTTTTCTATCTACGTTAGCATCTTCTCTCAATCTTGCAAGAAACTTTTGTTTTGGACCATAGGCCAAAGGAACTTTCATAGACTGTTGAGTTGTTCCACCTGCATCTGTTCTAACGATATGAATATCATTAAACAATGTTCCAAAAGCTATGATAGTGTTTCTTAAAATTTCATGGTAATATGTTCTACCAAACATTAGTAACCTCCTCTAGGTTCACCGAAAGGATTACCTTCGGTGAAATTCAATACTGAATCTGCTTGCGTTTCTATGAATATATTTTGAGCCTGTTCATCTATAGTATCTATAACGTAAGACTCACTTATGATGTAATCTCCGTATTCTGTAATTAGGCTCGCACCTGCCGAATCTGTTTCTGAAAGTATATTATCTGCATCAGTTTCTTCCAGTAACAAGTCTCCATCTTCAAGTGCCATATTCTCATTATAATCTGATGCTTGTTCGAGTGTTATCTGATAGAACAGAACATCCAAACTAGATTCATCTTCAATGGCATCTATTGCAGTAATACCTGTATCAAGTTGTTCACTTGAATATTCAAACGTGCTGCAATATAATTTATATACAGGTACGTTATCTACCTGAAAAAACGGATCATCATGGTCTACAAAATTTATTTCAAATAATTTTTGAAGTCTAGGAAAATATATTAAATCTCCTTCATTAGGTCTTGTTGACACTATAAGATTTGAGTCTGCCCCAATCAAGGAAATCCAACGCCTGCGAGATACTACAAAAGTAGCTTCATCACGAATTTCTAAACCAAATTTGGATACTAATTCTTTTTCCCCACCATATCCTTCAACTTGTTCCATAAACATTTCAATACCATATGCATCATCAAATTTTGATAAAACATCTTCACCAAACAATGAATCTTCCTTTACTAAAGTTCTAGGAAGATAATAAACATCATGTCCAAAAACCTTTAACTGCTCTACTATTAAATCTTCATAGAGAGTTTGTTCGTTATTTGTTCCTTTATCGAAATAAACTGAAGTTGCCATGGTTTACCCTACAGCAAAGTCTACAGGCATCTCGTAAGTTAGTCGCATTTCTTCTTCAAGTCGTATAACTTCTTCCTGGGCTTGTGTATATATCATTTCACCATTCATTGTAACACCACCCAACATTGTAACACCATTAAATTTAATAAGATTTTGCCCCCATTGTTTTTTAATCAATGCGGTAGCATATTTCTTTAAAAAGAAATCATTATAGATATCTGTCCATACAGTTGGATCCAATTTGCGCCAACATTCTATAATAAAGTATTCTCCAACTGCCATATCATTAGAAAAATCCATATCTATATATAAACGATTTTGATGTTGATTAAATCTTAAAGGCTTTTCTCCTACTAGAATATTATCTAGAAAGTCTAAATGCTGCATTGTCATTTCATAATGAACAATAGACGTAGAAGAAAAATCATACAAATCATTAAGTCTTAATTGATAGCGTACATCAAATAAATTTATATTTGATTGGTCACTAAAGGGAAACACATTTAATACAGACATCACTGTATCTGGTACTGGAATATAATTATTAGCTTCATCCCAAGCTCCAGTTATACTACTAGTAACTTTATCTGCTGCTGTCGTTGTAGTATCTGAATCTGTGCTTGCTCTAGTAACATCTGTACTTGTTAATTGATGTTTAAGATACATCCTTTCAACGCCTTCAGAATGAAATTCTGCAAAATATTGCAGCGCCTCATCTAGACGGTCATCTACTTGGTCATCATCTACATTAATTTCAATCACAGGTTTGCCTAGTCTTCGTAGGCACCATTCTTTTAATGTAGCTTTTGTTGTTGGTGTTGCCATAAGTTTACCCTAGTGCAATAGCTATCATCTGTGCATATGCTTGATTGGCTAAAATCCCTGTAGCATTTGGTAACGTAACCGTTCTGTCTGCTGTTGGATCTGTAACTGTTAATGTCGTTTCGTAATTGCCATCGGTAGCACCTTCAAATATGATCGTTGCATCTTCGCCCAAACTTAGAGTACCTGAAGATGTTATTGCACCAGAACTTATTGTGCCCAATCCACTGACATTACCACTCGTATCGAATGTATAGTTTCCATCAGAAAACGTGCCATCTATTGTTAAGTTTCTGATTGTTCCAATATCTTTATTGCCATCTAATACTAGAGCCTTTGATGCCGCGGCTGTACCAGCAGTAATTCCATCAATCATTTCTAATTCTGATTCTACAATAACAGCACTGCCGATTGTAAAGCCTGTTGCAGTTACTACACCACTAGATGTTATTGCGGCAGCTGCAAATGGTGCATCTGTTACTGATAAGTTGCCTGTACTTGAACCTGTTGCAGTTGTAGTACCTACTTGAAATGTATCTCCACTTTCGTCCCAGATGAATATAGCATTGTTGCCTGTAGAACCACGTTCTATGACAATACCACTATCGTTAGCATTAGAGCCTGCACCGTTATTAAGTTCAATCAGGTTATCTTCTACAACCATATTAGTTGTAGATATTG